>Ga0102814_10000661_pt1 | contig 24960 bp, 11 predicted proteins | sample ColrivemetaGS741_FD_79112 | JGI IMG/M metagenome (GOLD analysis project Ga0102814, IMG submission 79112) | Estuarine microbial communities from the Columbia River estuary - Flood tide ETM metaG S.741 | ecosystem: Environmental > Aquatic > Marine > Intertidal zone > Estuary | place: USA...
CGTGAAACAGTTCTTCCTAGATCAATAGCCGCATCACGATTAGCGGTCAAACCTTCTGGCGTAATAGCATCTGACCCACTATTAAATAATAACTGGGTATCACCATTACCTATTTTTATGTAGTTTGCTCTAACGCCAAGTACGCCAATTTCATTTCCATCTGTACTTAGACGAATAATATCTCCGTCATTACCACCTAGCTTGTTTAGATAAAGAAGTTCATTTGCGCTATCTCGTGCTAGTTGTAATGTGCCTTCTGGCGCCAACATGCATCCATCGCCACTAGCTGTGAAGCCAATATCAGTTTCCGTAGTACCAATAAGCACGTTGCCAGATGCATCAATTCTTGCGTTTTCTGTTCCATTGGTTTTGAAAGTTGTAACACCTGCGCTATCTAAGAAAATATCTGTAGGAGCATCCACACCAAATGTTGTAGCTGGTGATATTTGTAGATTGCCTCCAAAGGTTTGAATACTACCGACTGTGCCGGTACCACGATAAAACTCAAATAACGCACCATCATCTGTTGTTCTATTTGCAAAGAAAGGTGTTTGAGTTGTAGTTGTACCACCTACTGTGCCGTGGTCACGTAACTCTGCGCCTGCTATTGTGTAATTTGAAGAAGTCTTACCAACCAGCACGTTGCCGCTAGAGTCGATGCGCATGCGTTCTGTGTTTTCTGTGTTAAACGCTAGCTTGCTACCGCCAGTTGCTGTTCGAGAATCAATAGTGGATAAGCCATTATTGTGATAAAGCTCTAATGCTCCTGTAGTAGCTCCTTGAAGCCTGATACCTGCTGTTGTTCCTTCAACTTCGATTCCAGTTGAGATAGCACCAAAAGCAGGCAAGCTAGTACCAATACCCACATTGCCACTAGAGTCGATACGCATACGTTCTACAGTATTAGCACTAGAGCCGCCATCGCCACCTGTTCTAATGGCAAATTCACCATCAATGCTTCTTATTTGAGTAGAGCCATCGCTATCAATAAGTGGGATTACTACTGTGCGATCTGTTGATTGAAATGTAGCGACTGTGTTTGTACTTCCAGAATTGACAGTCAAACCATCAGCAGTCACTGTGCCAGTTACGTCGATGCCTGTGGAGGCTGTGGCTAGTTTCGCCGCATTGTCGTAATAAAGATTTACTGCACCGTTGCTATTAAACGTAGCCATCGTTTCGCCAGCAGAGTAAACATAAACCCCACCACCGTTAGTCGTGTTCAGTATCAACGCTCCGTCACCAGCGTCTTGAACATAACTATTTGACCCATCATGAAAGAGCTGTAGGTCAGATCCAGTACCGAAGACAGCCTTACGGTTATCAGCAAAGGTTACGTCAACACCGGGGTTAGTACCTATTTCGATAACATTGCCACCAGAGTCCTCTGTGTACAGACGCTTGTTAGTCAGATCTAATGCAGGCTCCCCCTGAACTAAGTCTGAGGCTGCGGGAGCTCCAGAGCCATTTTTAATCTTAATTGTTGCCATTAATATGTTCCTCCATCAATAGTATCTATACTAACCCACTCGAACTCTTGAGGGTGGGTTAACGTTTTTATAGCCAAAACATCACCTACAGAAGCACTAGCACTAGCAGGATCTGGTACGCCATAAAGATCATCAAGTTCTATTGCAGTAACCACCCACTCGCTTGTACTTTGCTTATACATTAAGCCACTCGGACTTGCTCCCAGTGCTTGAACATCATTAGCTGTTGGAGAGTCTGCATTAGAGTCAACATTTGATAACATTCCTATGCTAAAGTTTTGACTTTCCCAGTTTTGGCTTGTGCTGTTATAGTGCAATACTTCATTATTTGAAGGAGAACCAACATCTGTATCGCTTAAACCTGATAAAGTATTGTCAACATTTTCCCACCGAGTATCGGCTGAGTCATATTTTAATATTTGTCCGTCTTGTAGAGATGATATGGTCACATCCCCTAAATCTGCTAAATCCTCTGCGAAGCCGGGAACCCCTGAAAGAGATGAAAAAGCTCCATCAAACAAAGAGGTATTACCAGCGAGCGCTGTAGTTGCTGTAGTTCCTAATGTCAAAGCATCAGTAATACCGTAGCCTGTAATAGTAGTAGGAGTACTAGTTAAGTCACCAAATGCTATTGATGACACAGACCCCGCACTAACCCAAGCATAGTCACTACCATTATAAGAGAGCACTTGATCATTAGCAGCAGTAGAAGTATTTAAATGAGTATCTACATCACTATCAGCATACGCTGCAGGAATAACAGTATCACCAGCCAGTGCTGTAGTTGAACTAGTTCCTAATGTCAAAGCATCAGTAATACCGTAGCCTGCAATAGTAGTAGGAGTACTAGTTAAGTCACTAAATTCCATTCCGATAGAGGCTACAGTAGTCCAATTATAGTCACTACCATTGTAAGAGAGCACTTCATCATTAGCAGCAGTAGAAGTATTTAAATGAGTATCTACATCACTATCAGCATACGCTGCAGGAATAACAGTATCACCAGCGAGCGCTGTAGTTGCTGTAGTTCCTAATGTCAAAGCATCAGTAATACCGTAGCCTGCAATAGTAGTAGGAGTATTTGAAAGATCCGCCCAGCTACCGGACATTGCAATATCTGCAAAGCCTGCACCTACTTTAGTTTTATTGTGCCACTTATCGTCTGCTTCTTGGTATACAAGCAAATCGCCTTGCGCAGGATCAGCAATACTTATGTCAATTAAGTTGCTTAAAGAAAATTGTGCTGGGGCATACTGACTACTACTGGTATCATAAATTAACACGTCATTATCAGAAGCTGCGCTATTAGAAACGTCATTTAATTCTGTGGTTACATGATCTACTGGTTGATACTCGCTTGCAGTAGAATCATATTTTAGTATTTGATTATCAGAAGCTGAGGTATTAGAAACGTCATTTAATTCTGTGGTTACATGATCTACTGGTTGGTATTCGCTTGCAGTAGAATCATACTTTAGTATTTGATTATCAGAAGCTCCCGTATTAGAAACGTCGTTTAATTCTGTGCTTACATGATCTACAAAAGAAAGAGGGCTAGTAGGTGATGTGGTCTGTTTAAGAATGTACCCTTGTGTGGCTCCAGAAACAGTTAAGTTATCTACCTCTAGGTCTACAGTGCTTAAAGCTTGAGTATATAATTTCTGCCACCTTAAATCCGTGGAGCCTAGATCATGAGTATTATGTGCACTTGGTATAAAGTCGCTAGATGCTCTAGCAGTAAAGGCTATAGTATCACTAGTAGCATTACCTATCTGCACGTTACCTTTTAAATTTGTACTCCCCTCCACGACCAAATTACCGTTAGAGTCTGAGGTAAGATTGCCGGAGCCTATATCTAGACTAGCACCCTCAAGGGCTCCTGCGGCAGTGATATCTACAGTAGCGTCTATGCTTCCTGTGACTGTAAGATCTCCGGTTATGTCCAACCCTTTGTTTAAGTTCCATCTATCTCCCGAGGCTGTATAAGTAATAGTAGCATTTGCACCTTCAAGAGTGATACCGCCTCCATCAGCAGCCGCAGCATTGGCTGCACCGTCTGCAAGTACAATATTTATATCATCTACAGTCATTTCTGTACTGTTGACAGTAGTGGTAGTTCCGTCTACTTGCAAACTCCCGGCAATAACAACAAGACCTGTATTGTTTCCTACGCCCGCAGGATCTATTGTAAGAGTAGAGGGCCCTGATACAGTGCCTCCTGCTACTTCTAAATTTCCTCCAATAGTTACTTCTCCGGTATTATCTCCATGAGCAGCTGGATCAATTAAAAGGTCTGAGGGGCCTTGTATAGTGCCCCCTGCCACTTCCAAATTACCTGCAATAATTACTTCTCCGGTATTATCGCCATGAGTAGCTGGATCAATAACAAAAGCTGAGGGCCCCCGTAAATAACCTCTAAGCTCTAAATTATTCATTTTAGAGTTTATTTCTTGGCCGTCCCAATTAAACGTATCACCGTTCGGATCTCCAATTGCTACTTTATAATAGAGGTCTGTGTCTCCGTCTCCTCCCAGCCAAAAGCCGCTACCAACATCGTAAGAAGTTTTCCCACCTTTAATAGACCCCTGTCCTAAAAAGGTAATCCCTCCATCAACTTGATCTATTATAATACCTTGATTTAGAGCTTCTTGAACATTTTGAAAAGACCCGCCAGACCCTGTACCTCCTGCTATAGGGCCCGGACCTATTCCTGGCCCCCCATTAAAGGGGCGAACATCTAACCAAACTTCTGCTACTACTTTACCTGCCATTAGCTTCCCCTATTAATTTCTGCAATTACTGCATCATTCTCTAAATCCGGACGATACGATGTTTTATATAAATAATTTATTGTTGATGAGGCTCCTGAATTCTGTACGTCAACTCTAAAAAGTGTATCGGAAAACACTTCCTGTACAGTAGCGGAGTAAGACCCTACTGTAGTAGAGCTACTTGTTAGAGGAGCCGCTAAAAAGGCCACTACGTCCCCTTCCACTAAGTCTGTAAGGAAAGAAGTACCAACACCCTTAATATTGAACCCTGCAACATCTGTAAAAGATGTGCCACTAATAGAGGCCCATGCTGTATTTAGAGTAGCTGTGCCATCTCCAATATCTCTCCAGTAAGGCGGACCTTGTGTGTTGCTAGTCTTATCCCACTGGGCCAAGAAACACTTGGGAGTACTATGGTCAAAAATAACATATAGCTCTCTAGCATCACTGTCTGAGATATTAGATAAATCTAACTCCGCATTTACTTGTGTAAGATCTCCCGGATTTGTAGGAGCTGCATGGCTTGCAAGGCTTGCCGAATAATCGTCAAAAATAAATTTTTCTGTACCTTGAGCTATACCGTCTGTTCTTGTAGTTTTTATAGAAAAGAAGTCCCAGTTTTGCGTTCCTTCAGTTATAGTACTAGTAGTGCTGTAACTGCTTTGAATACTCCCAACATAGTACGTCTCTCCCAAAACTGTCAAAGTAATATCAGAAAGAGTGTGGGTATCACTAGGGCCTCTAAACTTTTGCGCTAGTAATAACCCGTTCCAAACAAAGTCATATCTTTTAGTACCTCCAGGCTGAGTTAGCCTTCTAACTGTATGAGCTCCAGCGGGCGTAGAGCTAGTAGTCCAGTTTGCTCCTAGTGAAAATATTTCTTGTGATATATCATTTGAAATTTTTGCGTTAGTATTACTTGTGGCCCCTTTTACTATGCCATGTATTCTTTCTGGAGTACTGGCCGCTCCAACTCCTTTTATGCCCCGCTGTGTTGTAGAAGGGTAAAACTTAGAGAATATAGGATCTAAGTTATTAGAGCTAGAATTTAAGCCTGCTGCTACTTTATATCGTATCCAGTAATATCTTATAGCAGTACCTGACTCATCTAAAACTGGATCTGTGATTGTGCCTCCAGAAGCGGTAAGAGTGTGAGTAGCGTCTGCAAAGCTTGATGTGGGAGAGACCCATACTTCTACTGAGTGAGTGGACGAATTGTAGTCTGGTGTATTAGTCCAATCAAGGTTTATTCCTCCAACAGCCCCCTGCTCTTTTACAATATTACTTGCGATTAAATTTACAGGTCTATCAATAAGTATATCAGAATGAGAAGCCGGCTCTCCGTAGGGAGTAACTATATCGTTAGCCATAGACTTCAGCAAGTATGCTTCATCATTGTGTTCGACAGCAACTACGTTTACTAATAAGTTGCTTTTTATTTTTAGACTTTCTATTCTAAATAGCTTATTAACCCAATTAAATTGAGCGTAGGTTATTAAAATAATATTTCCTGCTAATAGTAAGTAGCCTTTTGGAGCCATTGTAAAGCTAATAGTTAAGCCCGCCCTAGACTCATCTAAAGCTTGCTGAGCGTTTAATCGTAAATTAAAATAATTTGTTATTGCAGGAGCTCGGTACGTGCCTTGTCGAGGTATGCCCTTATCCTGAAGAAGATAATTAGAGTTAAAAAACGAAACCGTTCTATTGGCAAATAAAAGTGAGGGGTCACTTATTTGGGCACTAAAAGCGTTAAAAGTTTTCGATATCCCTTTATCGTCTAGTTTTATGTCTCCTATAATATCTTCTTCTGTTATAACTTCGACATTTGTATCAAAATCAGCCAAAGGCTTAGCTTTAGTTTTTATATCTAAAAAATACTTTCCATTACTGTATCTTAGTATACCATTAAATTGTGCTAAAAGAGTATTTACGTTTTCAGAAAGTTTTTGAGAGGTATCAATGACTGGATTAATCTGGTGTCTTGTTACCCAACGCTGATCCCACGAGTCCCAGCCAAGGTACTTCCAATAACGTACTTCATCACTATCATACAGAGAGTACCCTGAAAGTATTCTAGCAACTCCTGTACTTTTATCTATTTGTTTAACAATAGGATTTCCAGAAGGGGCCTTGAAGCTCGTATTAGGATATTGGCCACTATTTGCTGTAATTTCTAAGTTTCTACTATGTTGATGGTCAATAGTAAGCGTGCTGTTTAAGGTTAAATTACGAATCTGTATTGGTGTGCTTTGTGATGTAGTGCCTGGATCTGTAGTAGTTCCGGTGCTAGATACAACTGTACATCCTCCCCCTTTGGACCATACTATCTCATTTGCATAATAAACTTCAGAATTTCTCCACGCCCTGCCCAACTTTCCTGTACAGTTAGTGAAGGTAATTTCATGGACGTTTTGCGTACTACCTGCGGATACCTCAACACTAGCAGTATTAAGATTAATTTCTTTAATAGTTCCTTGGAATAGTATTGGTTGACTAACGTCTGCCGGGTACCTACAGAGGTTGCCTACGGCAGTTGAACCAAGCGTACTCGAAGCTTGTACTACTTGAATAGTAACATCAGACCCTTCATCGCAAGTACGTGCAGCCTCTTTAAAAGATGCAAAGTCGATTAAAGACGGCTTTAATCCTTTTCCGTACCTTCTACTAAGTAGGTAGTCCAAAAGAATCATTGCAGGGTTATTTGTAACCCTTGCATCTTGGGGGCTAATTTCTAGCGCTGCCTCACCTACGTCAGACCCGTCTTCCTCTGCTCCGTAATAGTAGTCATAGTCCGTTGCAGGAAACCCCGAACCTCTAATTAAATCCATATGGTGAGCTAAGTTCATGGTAGCTACCAGACATAAAACGTTGTTTGTATCACACCAAGCAGACAATGTAGAATCGTCGGGTGTATTTACAAAAGTATGGGTCCTAGCTAAAGTGCTGTCACCTTCTATAAAATTAATCCTTAAACGACTAGCGATAGTACTAGGCACAAAAGTGTCTGTTGGATCTTGTTGTATTAAATTATAACTATAAATTCTAGTAGTAGGTATGTTGCTGTTTATAAGCGATCTTACTCCTATTAGAGTACCTCCTTGATTGGAATAATAATCACCCAACACTGTAGTTCCGTCAGTAACAAGACTATATGCAGTACTTATAATCCCATTGGTTCTAGCGACTTGAAGAGCTCGCATAAAGTTATCAAGGTAACTTAGAGGCTCTGTAGACTGCTCTGAAATAATTACAAGACCTTGACGTTCAGAGGTAAAAGAAGCAGCAATAGTTTTAGCTCTTAAAGGTATATTAAAGTACTGGTTTCCAAACGCAGTTGTAATATTTATTACCCCACCTGAGGGTCCAATAGCAGCCACTGTTTCTATCGCTGTTTTTGCGAACGCGTCTGTATAAAGCTCGTGTAAATCTAAACCATAAAGAACAGTATTAATTTCAACAAAAGGGTCACTTCCCGTAACCTCATCGTCTCCGTATGGGTCATAAAATGGATTGTCAACTTGCTCCGTATACCGTTCAAAAATAAGGTCTACAGAATTAAGCACAAAAGAGGCGGAGGTCCCGTCTATTATTAAACCTCCTACATCGTACTTGATACTAGAATCAGGAGTGTACTCTGGGGCGGCCACATTACCGGTATAAGTTTCTTTTGACATTACCCAGTCTACTCCACTTATAGGATTATTACTGGAATCTAGGGGTCTCATAACAATATACGGAGCTTCTCCGGTTGTAACCAAATCTACTAAACTTACATTTGATCCAGATACACTTTCAAACTTAAAGCGCCAATCTTGAGTACCAACTATATCATACATGTACCATTTGTCAGCAATTCTAGCGGTAGTAGTGGAGGTAGAGCCTCCGGAAGTTACTGTTAGCTGAACTATATCTCCTAAGTTATACGAAGTATTTCTTGCAGCAGGCACTAAGCCTTTATAGCTTCCATCGTAGTTTACACAATTTACATACTTACCTTTTACAATATAATCAAAGGCAGGCTGTTGGCCAGAGGACGCTGAAATAGAATCTTTTTGTACAACATACGAAGTATCAGCGAGTCTATGATCTTTGCTCCAATAATCTCTAATATCAGTAGAGCCCTCGTAGTAGCTATTTTGTATTTTAAACTTTTTGTTTCTAGCAATAGTTAATAAATTAGCATCAGGCGGCTGAAATAACAATCCCGCATGAAGCGTTATATTAATAAAATCGTTATCTCCTCCAAAATTAAAATTAAAGTTTTTTTGGTGAGTAAGACCAATAGGGCCTACCGCTCTAAATTGAGTAGGATCTGTAATATCTACAGGTTGTGGTGCAGTGTAGGGTTGCCCATCTAATGCTTCAAGAGCGCCTAATGAGTCATTTAAAGCAGCCTCCCATGCATTCCAATTCTCTTGAGTGTAGCGTATTGCTATCTCTGCTCTTGTGAAGTCCTCCCCCGAATAATTGTACTCGCTAATTCCCGCTAAAACATCTCCCTTTGTCATGTTACCTACGCAGAGTGAGCCTGTATAACTATCAACAGAATTACCTTCGCCTCTTTGATCGGCATCTTTAAGGTCTCTACACACTAGGCCTTCATCATCTACTATAACATCATAGATGGCTCTGATTGGGCCTTCTGATATTGCATTAGCCGTCCATAGGTCTGTTGTGCGGGCACTTTGGCTTCCATTGTCTACACTGCCAAACTCTCCTAGCTCTATATCTGCAAATACTGGAATACAGCTTATTCTATTTACACCGTACACAACTGGAAGAAATTTTGCCGCTAAATTTATGCTTAAATCTAACTCTTTTTTGATCTCATAAGTTTCCTCTACCTGAGAATAGCTTTGTCGCAGACCAAAGTAACTACTGCTTTTCTTTAACTTGGGTCGGGTAGCTGTATCAATATAAGGCGCAAGAACATTTAAAGACTTCTCAGAGTGTTCAAATCCTTTGTCTCCTTCGTATTCCGGCTTTAATAAAGCAGAGCGTACTGATGTACCAGAACCGTCTAAAGCTTGGTGAAACTCATCGGAAGTCAAACGCCCTTGTACACGAACAAAATCTCCCCAATGACTAGTAAGGGTCCAGGTCATTATAGATTTTTTATCTCCGGACTCTTTCAAAGCGCCCTTAGCAATAATTCCTTCAAACAATAGTACAGGGTTTCCATAAAGATTTCCTGTTTTAGGATTTACAAAACATCTATGTATAAATACATTCTTATTTATGTAATTTTGGTAGCTTAGAGAGGTAGCAGATCCGGTTAAGCCTACGACTGAAGCGCTGTTATAGCTTACAGTCATTACTTCATTACTTATTGCAGAAGTAACACTAGATAAAAGAGTTACGTCGGCTCTTTCGGTATTAGTACCACTATATAGTCTGTCAATTCTAGCTTCTACAGTATGGTTTGCATTTGTAAAAGTTACTTCATCACCTATTTGGAAGCCTGCTTGAAACAGATCTAAGTCCATAATAATTGTTGTAGAGGCTCCGACAGCTCCAATACTAATAGACGCCGTTACTACAGCCTCCCTGCCTAAATTATTAGCATTTAAAGCAAGAGTCATACCGGTAGCTTTTGCCACTACATCCTCGGATACATCACCGATAGTAGAAAAATTAGTACAATTATATGTACTTCCTCCAAAGTCTACAGGGTATGGAGCATCCGTTAAGTAAGAAAATGCAGTCGTAGGTATATTTTCTTCTGTATATAAAATATTAGAAGGCTTCTCAAACTTTACTAAGTGGTACACTTGTAGGGGCACATTATCTATAAGTGCAAGTTTTAGTGTGTTGTCTAAATTACGAAGAGCCATTATAATTCCTTATGAAAGAGTTTCTTCTAGTTTTACAGAAAAAGTGTAAAGACCAGAAGAGTCCACAGTATAGTCTAAGTTAGTACTTGGACAGGTCACACGCATCTCAGGGGATGCAATATTAAAAGTTATAGCTGGGCTACCATTTGCAGAAGTAGTATCGACCTTTCTTTGTAGAGTGGGAGATACGTATAACTTATTGCTTTCAACAGCGGTTATTTTGTACGCTTTTTTATGTGTGTTATCTGTGCTATCTGAAATTGTTATTAGATCGCCTCTTTCAATATTAGCGTCATTAACGACTTCTAAGTATTGTTGTCCTGCGGGCTGCAACAAGTTAGAGGCCACAGACGTAGCTATAACACCCCTATTAGTTACATCGTATTGAGGAAGATTAACAAAAAACGCTTCTTGCCAGGCCTGTCTTTGAAGCAGGAAGGGGTACACAGTATTAAACTGACTTTTTGTTAGTTTATTGTATGATATATCCACCTTCCACATATGGTACTGATTAATTCTTCGGTAACTTACGCCTGATCTAGATTTATCTCGTAGCACTTGCTGCTCTGAACTTACTTTTACAGTTTTATACCCAGGCCCCGCAGTACCAGTATTTGCACTGTCGTCCCCTGAGTTTGTTATTCTATTAATTGGATCGGGTAATGTAGTTTGAATTGCCACGATTAGTACTCCTGTACGCTAACGGACTCTAAAAAAGTTTCTCCGTTAGCATTTGCTGCGTCTCTGAGCATACCTATAATGTTTCCTCGTTGGTTCATTAAAATATCCTCTACCCCATCAGCATCTAGCGCTGTGATATTAATATTTGCGTTAATTGGCGTACCTAGCTGTGGAGTTTCATCAGAGGGTACAATTGTTCCAGGACGCTCAGGAATAAACATTTCTGGTCCTTGCTCTCCTACCATAAATGCAGTGTTTCCACCATTTGCCCTATACTTCATGCCACTTGCGGCAGGTCGGAAGTTTTCCGGACCTCCAATTCCTTGACCCCCTCGGAAGTATGCAAGCTCTCCTCCAGCTCCTTGCGACTTGGCAAGGTCTGTAGTGCTGCGTCGATCCCCTCCTACTTTAACTTGTGTAGGCCCGGCAGCAGAAGCAACACTACTTGCACCCCCTTGAAAAGTCATACTTGATATAGCGGCAAGCTGCATTGCTCCCATACCAACAATAATAGGAATGAGCGGTATTCCAAAAGGCCCCATAGACAAGGCAGCAGCAACACCCGCAGCGATACTCATAACTGCTTGCGCCATTTTCATCTTTTTATCGGTTTCAAAAGCTTTTTTCTTTATTTGCTCTTTTTTTGCTTCCAGTGCTTTGATTTTAGCTACACTCTCTGCAGATTTACCGTCTAGCTTATTTTCTGCATCTATTTGTTTATCTATTCCTGATATTCTATTGTTTGCCGATGCCGCCATTGCTGATGCTGCACTTCCAATTGCATTGGCCGCCATAATAAAAGCAGCTGAAACAACTTGTGCCTTTTCTTCGAGACTAGCCTTGTCCCAAGCCGCAGCAAAAGCTTCAAAACTTTCAAGAGCAACTCCTTTAAAAGTACTTTGAATTACATCCCTAAGAGAGCCTACATCTGCTATCATTTGGCCAACACCGGCACTTAGAGCGCCTGCTACAGCCCCCTCAGGGCCTAAAGCGCTAAGGTCTTCGGCCATGCTGGAAAAAGCCGTAGAAAAAGTATTAAATACGGATCTAGTTATTTCATCGTTTGTTGAAAGAATAACCTCTTTGCTCGTAAGAACGTCTTCTTTGAGTTTTCCTAATGCTTCTCTCGACGCATTAATTTCATCTATTGGAGCGCCTCTTGCTTCCATGTCCATGACTTTTAAGGACATGGCATCTCGTGCAGCTGTTTGCTTGCCTAAACGCTTTTCGTCTAATCCTTTTTGAGCAGTTAAACTTGCAATATCTCCCATACTACTAATTGCAGCACCGGTTCCACCTCCAATCATTTGTCCTAGGGTATCATAAGAGGCCCGAGCTTTCTCTCCAGTAAGTTTTCTTTTCTTAGCTATTAAACCTATAAGTGCTAGTTCTTTTTCGAGAACAACTATAGAGCCTCCCTGTCCGTCACGAATTAAATTATTTATCTCCTTTCTTATATCTCCTATTTCCCTATTTACAGTTATTTGCTCTTTCGTATTTGCTAGAATATCTAAGCCCGCATCTCTTAAAGCATCTGTGTGGGCGCGTTGTTTTTCTACCTCAAGTTGCGCTCTTCTAAGCGTAAGGGACCTTATTTTTGCATCCGCCGCACCAGTCAGTATTATTTTATTAAAGCCCGCTGCATCCTTAAGAAGTTGCTCCATCTCAGATGTCACATTAGATACATTAACTGGAGATACACTATCAACAGCAGAGGACGAAGTATCTCCATGAATTGCTTTTAGATCTTTAATTCTTGCTTTTTCAAACTCGATTTGCTTTGCTAACAGTGTAAAGTCTAGTCTAATTGCTTCTAATTTGTTACTTAGAGCCTTATCTTCCATTGCCAACTTTCGAGATAAGAAACTTTCCTCGATAGCAATCTCTTCTTCTGGAGTCAGTGCTCTGCCTACTTTTTGTTGTTTTGTTGCTTTTGTCGCCTGTAACTCGAGCTCTAAAGTGCTTCGCTGTAAACCGGCTAATTTTTGTGCTATTGAAAGATTTCTTCGTCGAGCTCCTACAATTGCAGTCACAACTGTAAGACTTTTTTCTTCATCTGTAACTCTTTTTGCTTCAAGCCTAGACCGCTCTGCTGCTATGTCTGCGAGCTCTCGAGTCTTCTTAATGCCATCATCCATGTATTTGGCTTGCTTCTCTCTGGCAAGAAGGGCCGCAAGGTCCGAATCCAAAGCTTTATTTTGTAAGTCTACTTGTAGGCCGGCTGCAAAAGCATTGTTTTTTGCGACTTTTCCTACTTCTTTTGATTGTTGTATAAGTTCTTTTGATTTTTCTACTGCTGCTATATAGGAAAGATCTAGTCGTTCTATTTCGTCTGCTAAAACTCCGGCAGCCTTTTCTAGTGAGGGCATTGAACCTGTAACTACTAAAAGTTTTTTTGCTATTTCGAATAAATCTTTAGTGTCTGCTTCTTTTAATCCGGCATCTAAGCCTTTTACACCCTCAGCCGCCTTTACTGCTTCGTTATTTAAAGCTCTAAGTCGTTGAATTATATCAGCCATAGGCCCTCTAGCTGACCTTCCAAAATCAGCAAAAGCTGTTTTAACTTCGGATATTGCTCCACCAACTCCCTCAATAGAGCTATCTACACTTGCGAGCGGTTCAATAGCGCCCTCAATAAGCTCTTGAGCGAAGCCTGTATCTCTACCCGATGTCATAGCCCTACGTATATTCTTAATTACCCCTTCGGCTTCTTTACCTACTATATCTAAGGTTCCCTTAGCCTTGCTATTCTTCAAAAACTCTTGAGCAACAAGTGCAACATTTTGACGAGCCTCAGCCTCGCTTTCAGAGTTTTCTACAACTTGGTTTATACTCGCGGATAGTTCTCGCATAAGGCCTATACGAGTTCTAAGAATTGCGTTGCTCGCCTCTCTAGCCGTTCTATCGCCTGCTAAATATTGGTCGAGCTTACTCGCAACTTTTCCAAAATTATCAAATCTTTCTGTTGCCTCATCAACAACTTTATTTCCTCTAGTAAAGAACTCTATAAAACTCTCTGGCAAGAACGATGCCAGCATAGATAAAAGAAAGAGAAACGTTCCAATACCTGGAATTGCATTTAAGAAAGCAGCTCCAGCAAATCTAGCTGCGAGCCCTACACCTCTTAAACTATTTGTAGCTAGATTAGCTCTGGCTGCAACACCTCCAAGAGCTTTACCTTCTTTCTTGAAAGTTCTTATTGTATCTTTAAATTCTAGTTTAGTCCCTTTTAAAGCAGCGGCAAAGCCTCCTAAAGCTCCGACGCTTGCAATTTTATCAAATACACCTCCTGCGCGCGTACCGGAACGACTTTGTGCACCCGCCGCAGACCCTGCGGCGCCTGCTACTAGTCTTTTAGATTCTGCTGCTTGAAGAGCTTCTGTTTCTATTCGAAGTTGTCTTATAGCGGCTAATTCTAGCTCTTTTGCTGCAAGGGTTTCTCCAGTATAATTTTTCAAAGCTACAGCTCGAAGGCTCTCAGACTTTTTAAGGTTAACTACGGCGATGTTTAGTTCTTTTGCAGAAAGAGTTCCATTTTTAAATGCAGGAACCAGTTTTTGAACACTAGCGGGGAGCACTTTAGTACTAGCAGCTAGGGTACCTACTGCTTTTTGTTGTAATGCGAATTCTTTATTTATTACTTTACTCGAAGCTTTAAATGCTTTAGACGCCTCTGTCCCTACTTCTCTATATTTTATAGCAATTGCCCCTATAGAAGGCAGTAGGCTGGAAGCAATACTTTTTGTAAATAATATTAAAACACCCAGCAAGGCTCCCGGGCTTTCTGCTAAAAGATTTACAATAGGCACTAAAACTTTATTTGCTAATTCTAGCCCTGTTTGAGCTAGGTTTGCGAAACTAGCTGCAAGCTGATCGTAAGGGTTAGCGTCTAAAGATTCTGCGATATCTCCAAACTTTTTAAGACCTTGTTCAGTAGTAGCATTCAGAAATGCTTGTTGTCGTTCAAAAGTTGTTAAGTCAGTCGCAGTTTTGCCTAGTGCTGCGGCATAGTCTCTTGTAGCGTCATCAAGCCTTACAATAATCCCTAATTCGTCTAGAATTTCTGGCTCTAGCTTTGCTGTACCTCTAACCAAACGATCTAAAGCATCGCCCATGTCTCTTCCTAAAGCAATTGAGGCGCCTTTTGCTACTTTAGTTAGTTTTTCAAGTTGTCCGCTCGAGAATCCGGCGGAGGAAGCTACAGCAGTGGCCCTTAATGCTTGTTCTGCACTAATAGCACCGTCTGTAACTTCTTGTAGCTTTCTTGCAGTAAAAGGTAAATTTCTGCCTGAAGCAGCTCCTACCTCATCCAGTCCTGCTGTTAGCTGCTCGAAAGCGGCAGCTCTACGAAGAACTCCAAAAGCTGCTGTAAGTGCAAATATGTTTGCTGCTAAAGTTGCATAAGCAGCAACAAGGCCACTACTTCCAGAGCCTATACTTTGTTGCATCTTACTAAATGCTTTAGTGCTGTTAGACGTAGCTCCTGCTACTCCTTTTTCCCCTTTGGAGTAACGATCACGAGAATTTGTTAACTTTTCTGTCGACTTTGCAGCTTGCTCAGCTTTTTGAGACACGAGTGAAAGACTTCCATCATCAGAAATCTTTACCTTAATATTAATTTCATTTTGGGCCACTCGTTTTTCTCTTTAGCTTATCTCGCTCCTTCTTTAAACTTTCAGAAGACTGTTTGATAGCTCTTGAGTCCAGAAAATTTAGTACATCCATTAAAAATTCTGTATCATTCACTCCGTATACATCAGTTAGTATAGGTAAGTTTGTGTAATCTTTTCCAACATACCCAATCTCTGGGTAGACTCTGTCACCTAAAAGATTAAATATATTTATTGAACTTATAATATCTTCTGGAAAGTCCTCCCAGCTGGGAGGTATCTCAGACTCAATAGGTTCTTTGCCTAGCTGCTCCATCATTTCTAGATAGCGCTCTCTAGTCATATTACTTTCTAAATTTTTATACAGCTTCTCCAGACGACTCAGTGCTTCCTCTTTTTGCGTCTGTACGAAAGTTGTCTAGATCAAAGACTACCTCGTTAAGCCATGTATCAAATTCGGTTGAAGAAGAAACAAGAACCTCTGCGTTTTCATCGGTATAAGGAAGCTCTTCAGATAAGTCTTTTCCTTCTGTATCAATTAAAAGAAGTGTCTCAAGGTTTTCAAGAGTTAAGCCCTCCCATCCTTTGATCACTGCTCCACTAAACTCAGTAACAAACTTTTCTTCATCAAGAGTTTCTACTACTTGACGAGTCTTTCTATCAAACTTTTGTACGGTGCAGCGCTTTCGAAGATTTGTTAGCTCTTTTCGCGAAAGGTTTGCAACTTTGACCTTAAAACCTGAAAGTCCAGGAAAATCTACCCAAACTTCCTTAACGTCAACCATTAATTTTTTTAAATCCATTCTAAACTACTCCTTTATATAGTGTTATATTGTAAAATACTACTTAACGTAGTGTTATCTGTAAGTCTCCAATCAAAGGCTTGACTATACAGTTCTGCAGGGGAGACCCTATTCGTGAACGAAACAGTAGGCATATTAAAGTCTAGTCCAGCAAAGCTTCCTGAGTAGTCCTTGCCTGCTTCTATTCGTAAAGTTGAGGAAGGGCTAAAGTTCATAAAACTGCTATCTGACCCATCCTCTAAATATCTTCTTATATTTCCAGAAAATATTTTTTTATCTACAGTGAACCCACTAGGGTACATTGCATTCGAGCTGTTAGTTACGCTCAATCCTTGGTGTATTGTATCATACCCCGTCCAGCTAATGTCATTTTGCATTTCTGCTGATATGCCAAAGACGCCTTCAGTAATATTAGTATTATCTAATCGTACTGTAACGTCAGGAATAAGTATAGTAGGGGAGCTAGGATGGCTAGTGTAACTTTCTGACAGTGTAGCAATAAAGTTATTAAATGTAGTCTGAGGTAGCTGATTAGTATTATTTGAAGCAGTTCTGATAAGTCTTTCAGCTTCACCTTCTAGCTCTAATTTCATCAGACTGTTTCTATTAATTTGAAACGATCCTGAAGCTAGAACTGCGTTTTGAAGTCTAAAAATACTTTCATCTGCCACAAAGTACAAGTCAAATGTATCACACTCTATTAATCTGTCAAATAAAACGCTTGCGCCGGTACTCTCTTTATAAATATTCACAGTAAAAGAAAAAGATGCTGGATTTGCTTTAACAATCGTTGATCTTTCGAAGTACTGTGGAGAGTGTATGGTGTTTACAGACTGAGTCATCTCTGTAAAAGTTTGTGAGAAAGAAATTTCCTGTTCTGGCATAATCTCATGAACACTAATGCCCGGCCTAACCAAAGCCAGTTTGGTATTCTTCTTAAAATTAAAAGCCGGCATTTTTTATCTCCTCACAATATGGTATATTACTTTATTAAAGGTGTTTTGTCAAGAATTATTTTTGGAAGGTGAATAGAAAAAACGGGCCGTAGCCCGTTTAAAAATCACTTAATATTTTTTATTACGCGTTGTGGTACTCTAAAGTAGCTTCGTTAGTTTCATCAAGATCTCCGGGAAGTGCGTGGAAATTTACCTCTAGACTAATAACGTCTTCGATTGAGTGCGTAGGAATCTCTAAGTGTGCGGTAGGTATATTTACCACAACTTTAGGTGCGGCGCCTCCTCCAATAGAAAAGGTTAAATCTGCACTGTTCGTAACAACGCCAGTACCTGAAGCAAGATCATCAAATAAATCCGCACTTGTACCTGCACCACTCACGGTGTCCCCTGCATTCAAGTAGCAAGTAAAGCTTCCAGAGATATTTCGAGTACCTGTAACATTACCAATAGGTTGATTAACTACACAAAGCTCTTCAGGCGTTAAGAAAGTGATATTGTTTTCAAAACTAATATTTCCGCCTGTTAGTGTTAGCTCATACGACGTTTCAGCAAAGGGCGCCACCGGGCCCGCAGTAGCTACGCCTAAAGTAGTAAGGCGGTTTCGAATAAAGTTAGCCTCACTGTGAGCAATACCATCGCTAATAATCTTAGTATGCCATAGAGGTGAGATAACTGGCATCTCGGCTTCTTCTGAAATTAAAGTACCTAATCCACTCCAATCAAGAGTAAGAATACCATCAATATCAAAGTCCATTGATACAGAGTTACATACGGCATTTGCAACTTTATAGATTGTTTGAGGGTTGCCTGGCCCTGCGTTATAAGCACTAGCGGCCGTGCCGCAAGCACCCAGTACGAAGTACAGATTAAAAGTTTCAAGAGCCGCTACGTTGCTTGAATTAAAGTCAATGTCCATATGAGCTGCTGTACCTTTGTCCACGCCATTTGTGAATAATCGTGTACTGTGGTCATAAGCACCTGCATTAACAAAGTTAGCCCAAAAAACTTCATCAGTACTTCCAGAAACAGCAGGGCTCGTAACATCATAGGGACGAGCATACATCTGCAAGTTCCACTCTGCTGGCTCAAAAGCGTCAGTAAACAGTTTTCGTCCACGACGGGAGCTGTTATTTGCCCCAGCCATTTCCGAAAGAGTAACTTCTGTTGTTGCGTTTGATTGTGAAAAAGAAAATCCGTCTAGTACGGGAACTTTCCAAAAGTAACCATCCTTCTCCGCATAGACGTGCGTATCTCTAGCTAGTTGTAATTGTGGTGCTGGCATAGTATATCTCCTATGTACTTGAAAAGGCTAGGTCGTGAATCGTTTGATTCGTGCCAGCATTTTCTTTTAGTAATGAACCTGTACTAGAATCTCTCCGACTCCATATGGCTCAAGTACTCCTTCGTCAGTTTCTATACTGACTATTTTAATGTCAATTGTTTTTTGAGCAACCCCTTGCTTATCTGTATAAGACAATTGGCCTTGCTCATCTAATATTGTTTCTGCGTCTTCAAGTAGCTTATCCAACGCCAGTGCTGCATCTTCCTCTTGTACATAACATCTAAGCGTTATAGTTAGATATCTGTCTCGGTACCCTGCAGCTTGGTACTCTCTAGTTTCAGATCCTGCATTTAAATGAATTGCAGGAAACTCTTCTATTTCGTCCCAAAACTTTAATCTTGGATGCACATTATTAAATACATCTGTTAAAAAATCTGCACTTCCATCAATTTTTTTAAGTTCCCTGACTAATGCCTCTACAATAGAAGAGCGTCTAGTAGTATGAGGTCTTCCTACATATGTTGTAGTAGTTCCACTACTTGAAGAAGGCGCTGAAGGGGCTGGAGGGGCTGCAGCAATTGTAAAGCTAGAACTTGCTACAACAGTCCCCGTGGCACTCCCACTTCTAATTGTTAAGTTTCCTTGTGTAGCGGTGCTGGAAACAGCAGTTAAAGTAAAAGAACCTGTATTTGATGTTATAGTAACTTGCCCCGAAGCAACATTTGTTGTTTGAAAGCTGGCGGTTGGAGTAGCCGCCCAATATAAAATTGTTGCATCTGCAACATTTGTTGTTGTTATTGTAGCAGTTGTTGGTGTTCCTACCGTTAGAGTAGTACTAGGTAAAGAAATAGAATAACTTGGAGGGGCTGCAGCAATTGTAAAGCTAGAACTTGCTACAACAGTACCCGTGGCACTCCCACTTCTAATTGTTAAGTTTCCTTGTGTAGCAGTGCTTGAAACAGCAGTTAAAGTAAAAGAACCTGTATTTGATGTTATAGTAACTTGCCCCGAAGCAACATTTGTTGTTTGAAAGCTGGTGGTTGGAGTAGCCTCCCAATATAAAATTGTTCCATCTGCAACATTTGTTGTTGTTATTGTAACAGTTGTTGGTGTTCCTACCGTTAGAGTAGTACTAGGTAAAGAAATAGAATAACTTGGAGGTACTGTATTATACTGCTGATAGGCCATTCTGTTGGGGCCTCCCATCAGACCACCTCCAGCAGCAGGCAGGTGGCTTCTCCACCCTATGTTTGGTACTCCAGCAAATGAAATTCCATCTATGTAAGCAGGGTCGTCTGGGTACCCCTCTTGAATAGCGCCCTCTATAGTAGCGTTATTAGATGAAGTTTCTACAAAAGTTTTTAACTGTGCCGGAGTTAGTCCGGGATTTTTTTCTAAAATACAAGATAAAATTCCCACAACTCCAGGAGCCGCCATCGAAGTACCACTTAATTTAAGTAAACCTTCCGTAGCGTCTAGGGGGTGCGTTATCTCTGTAGCCCCCTGACCAATCATTTTATTTTCTGGAATTGTTCGAGACGGGTCCGTCGTATGCACATAAGGGCCACTCCTGCTGGAGGCTCCTAGTATCTGAGATCCGGGGTGCCACAATGAAACTCCCGGGCCTCTTCCAGAACTAGCGGCTATACCTATCTTTTTAGGCCCTGAAGGCGCTCCTGTATCTCCTACTTGAAAAGTATTTCTGTAATCTAAATTTAGATTACCAACTATAAAAGCTTCGGGATGGTGTACTCCGCCTCTGTGCAGATAGTGAGTGCCTGAAGTTAAACCAGGCCAAGGAGTTCCTGGCGCAGGGCTGGGTGTTGCAAAAGTAATTGTATTATTCCAATCAACATGAGTGTCATGTGCAATATACTCATTGGTATTACCTGCTGATATAACTACATGGACTCCTTCATCAATTAACTCTTCTATATCTGCTACAATCGAGGCTGAGTACGCGGGAATCTTAGAAGTGATGTAAGAATAGTTGGTGCCCCCTGAAACTGCAGTATCACTATTTATATAAGAGGCAGAAATTCCATAATGTAGATTTCTATGAGTATGATCCTGCAGTACATCATTATTTGGCCGTAAATCTGCTGCCGAAGAGTATACACTACCTCTATAGTTAACTGAACTAATATAGTCAGACCTGATTGTATAAGTAGAGCCCCAGCTCATATTTACAATAGTAGGCCGCTTATTTCCATTGGAGTCTACAGCTTTATTCCTATGAAATATTTTTATTTGATCGAAACAATCTGTATAAGCAGTATAATCTTGTAAGCCTCCGAACTGTGGTAACATAGCTCCAAATTGAAGCTTTTGAGCATAAATTTGAGCTCCTCTAGCGTAGCCCATACTTTTACCAGCGGCAGTACTTGCTACATGAGTTCCGTGACCCTCCCAATCTCTGTAGTAATCATTAAGGTTAGAAGGGCTTGTACCTATTCCAGTTGTAGTTGCCCAATCAATTTTATTAACTCTACTTATGCCATTTGCATCTTGAAACTCATAGTGCTCTGCATCTATTCCGGTATCTTGAATAACTATATCTACACCTTCGCCGTCAGCACCATAAGCATAAACACCAGTGTAATTATTAGTAAAGGTGCCATCGGATTGTACATTCCAAGGTTCTGCTTTATTTGTTATCCCTCCTGATTGAGGAAACTGCCAAGGGTACCCTTCCCCTGCACTAAATTCTACTATCTGTCCGTATTTTCTATAAGTTCTTTCAGGGTCCGCTCCTACACCTGAAGGGCCTATCTCTATATCAGGATTTTGCCAGTATGGAATTTCAACTGCGAGTACGTCTGGGTGAGGCCGCAAAACATGTGCCTCTAGCTCAGTCAAATAATAATTAGCCTGTCTAGTACTAGCAGGCCTTTCATTTGCTACTTCTACTTGGCGATTAGGAATTCCATCCTCGCCTTGAAAGTCAACCATTCGTTCATGAAATTGATGAAAATCAACTCCTTTATTGAGAACGACTATATACTCTTTTTCAGACACTTACACTCTCCTAGTATAAAATCTTCCAATAGCAAACTGAACGGCTATTTCTCTGATTGACTTATCAATTAATTTTCGTGGGTCTCGTTCTACGGATCCTTGAGCATTTCCTGGCTCAAATGTTTCGTAAGGATATCTCATATAGGTATACCCAATACTAGGAAATCCTTGCGCAGTTTGAGTAATCTCGGTAACTCTAGTACTTGCTGCAAATCTTCCCGATTGGTACTGTAAAGCCGGAGAAATCATATTTCTAGCCACAGCTCCAGGAAGTTGTTGATTGAAAATACCTATGTAACTTGCTATAGAATAAGGAGATTTTTTAGGCTTTTCTCCTTTTCTTAAAGAAGATAACCCCGCTACTTTAACGGTAGAAGGAGACTTCCCTTTTTTACCTGTGCTTCTTTTCTTTTTCGATACTGTTGAGGTGCTATGCTTTATATTTATATCTTCTGTTTTTACGTTTACACCTGCTATTTTTTTAAAAGGTTTTGTTACTTTTGATACTGTTTGTTTTCTCTTTATAGTTTTTAAGCTGTCAGAGCCTTCTAAGTCTGCTATAGTATTCAACATACTTGGATTATTTATTAATTTTTTAAGTCGCTTTCTAGCATCTTCGAGTTTTTTCTTCATCTGATTTCCAGCTAGAATATTTCCACCAGCGCCTATAAGACTAATATTTTGAGTCATATCACTAGTGCTTCTCATAAAACTTAAATCAACACCCATTTTATTTAAGTCTGATAATAACTCTTGTTCGGTTGAGACATTTCCTGTTTTAGCATTAAATACCGTGCTGGCATGTTTGTCAAAAAACTCACGAGTCATTGTTTCTACGATACCCTCTCCCTCTGCGTGCCCAGAGTGCCCCATTCTACCTTTTGTAGGAGTATCTAAATCTTCTTTAAATCTGTAGTTTCTATCAAAAGACTCTCTGCCTTTAGTGCCTTCTTTAAGCATCCTTCTAAGGCCAAAGAAGAAGTTCCTGTACGAATTTGAGTAAGAAACTTTTATTTTATCAAAAACATCAGCCTGTCCTTGAGCCCAGCCATTAGGAGTCTTACCTGTACGTATATCTGTAGTAAATACAAATGAAAAAGACTTGGAGCCTCCTTTAAGTCGCGTTATACCGCTTTTTGCTTCTGCAACTTGATTTAGGGCTACTATATCTTTATATAGACTAGTTGAAAAAAGCTCTGCAAGACGCTGTATTTCAGACTTTCTATCCGAACTGAGTTTTATGCTTTTAGACTGTAACTCGCTTTCCATTTCCCTCACAAAAATACTTTCATCATAACTAAATGTATGAGTTAGTAGATTATACTCTAATCGTTTTTGTTTGGGCGTTGTACGCTCAAATTCTTTATCCAACTTCGTTAAAAATGATAGTAAACTTGCAGTACTCACTAGTGGTTTTTATACAGATCTAGTATTCGCTTAATATGATCTGGAAAAGCGACACTGCTGTCTTGGCTACTAGAGCCTGGGTTTTGGAGAGTTGCGCCTGCTAAAGTACGGCGCTCTTTATACTCGTCCCTAAAATAATAAGTAACTAAATCAATTACTGCCAACTTCAAGTCAAGAGGCGTATTTAAATACCCTGCGGTATATGTAACACGAACAGCTCCTGGGCCTCGAGGCCAGTTTTTATAGGTAGATCCAGTCACATAGAATACAGTATCCGTGTTTTGGTCAAGATAATAGTCTGTAGGTTGCACGGTCGAGTAACTAGAGGTGACTGAATCTCTAACTTCTACAGAGACAATAGTATTAACAGGACTCTCGGTAAGTTGTACCAAGTGAGTCTGCCACTCCATATTAAAAGTCTCTGTCTTATTAACAGCATAGTGGTCAATAATACTATTACCACAATAAGTTTTTATTAATTGACTTACAGACGAAATAAGTTGCGAAAGATTATAATCGTCTTTCGGGTTATTTATGCCTTCCATGTCTTTATACTCACGAAGAGTTATTAAATCAGCCATAATAAATCAATTAATAAAAACTTGGGGAGGAAAACCTCCCCAGTTTATGTCACGCTAGATTATGCATCTACGCGCTTGAGAGCGATAACAGACTTATCTGCTGCAGTGTCAGCCACTAGCTGGTTAAAGCCGAGTGATTGAGTAGCAACGATAACGTTACGCTGGTTCATTACTTCGTAGTCTTGCTCTACATTTACGCCACGGAGACGTGGAATAACGAAGTTACGAACGTTGACCGCAAGGCCTACTGCTGCGCCATCTGCTTCAGCTGGGAAGTTGTCAGATACAATTACGGGAGTACCGAAGATTGAACCAACTTGACCAGTGAGCTTAGTAGCAATATCAGAGCCTACGTCTGTGATATCAGCAAAACCAGGATCTGAAATCAGATCATAGTAACGGTTCTGTGATACAACATATACGAGCTCATCAGGCATCATGCCATACTTACCCATCATCTTACGTGCAGACAAGAACTCAGAAGCTTCTACAGTGTCTGGAGTAGCTTGAGGAGTTGTGTTGTTCAACACTGATAAGACGTTAGTGCCTGCAGTTGCGACCAGACCATCAAAGTCGTTGGCACTACCAGCAGTTGTGTGGTTAAGCAGAGCATTGTCTACAGCACGAGCGTGAGCACGAGCAACAGACTCAACAAGCATTGGCATCAAGTTGATAAGAACCTCTTCGTCTACATGGTTATCCATGAGAGTAGTAGAGATCAAACGGAACGCCTTCAAGACTACTTGTGCAGGCTGTGGAGCAGCTGCGGCACGAGTTGTCAGGTTACCACTTGCAGCAGCACCACTCTGGAATGCAGCCAAACCAGTGTCTTGCTGAATTGGCAATACTTGTGCTTGTGAGTTAATCTGAATTTCACGGAAAGCACGTGCAAGCTTCAACTCACGCATGATCTCTTTCTCGATTTGGCCAGATACTTCAGTAGCAATGTTAGGCTGTGCAGATGCGTATGTTACACCAGCTTTCTCGATAACATCACGACCGTATGAAGTGCCCTCAAAGCCCTTACCAGTCATTACACCGAGAAGGTGTGCATTCATAAACTCTTTGCCCCACTTAGAGACAGTACCTTCGTCAGTACGGTCTGCAAAGACACGCTTTGACTCACGCATCTTAGTGATCTCTTCGTTCTTCTCTTCGAGCTGAGTTTTGAAAGAAGCGAGTACTTCTTCGATCTTAGCATCTTTCTCGCTCAGTTGAGCTTGAACATCTGCCATAAGACGCTCAGCACCTGACTCGATGCCTGTCTTAATTACAGACTCAACTTCGGCCTGCTTAGTGGCTTCAGCTTGAGCTGCTTCTTGTTGTGCCTTAGTTTCTGCTTCTACAGCAGCTTTTTCCTCGGCCTGACGCATTGCGATTTTAGCAGCAGTCTCATCCGCTACCTTCTTAGCAAAAGCCTCAAGGTCGATTTCGGGAGTTTTTACTTCCGACATTGTTATCTCCTTTTGAACTGACTTTTCAGTTCCATCCGGTGTATCACTAGCCTCAAATGAATCTTCATCCTTA
>Ga0102814_10000670_pt1 | contig 24815 bp, 20 predicted proteins | sample ColrivemetaGS741_FD_79112 | JGI IMG/M metagenome (GOLD analysis project Ga0102814, IMG submission 79112) | Estuarine microbial communities from the Columbia River estuary - Flood tide ETM metaG S.741 | ecosystem: Environmental > Aquatic > Marine > Intertidal zone > Estuary | place: USA...
GATGAAATGATGAATCTTGGATTTAGATCCCAACTGATTACTTTACTCGATTTATTGCCTAAAAAGCGTCAGAATATTTTATTTTCTGCAACATTAACAAAAGAAGTGAACGATTTACTACACGACTTTTTTAAATCTCCAGTAAAAATTGAAGTTGCCGCAAGTGGAAGTCCCCTAGATATTATAAAACAATTGGCGTATCCTGTACCTAATTTTTATACTAAAGTAAATTTTTTAGTTAGCTTATTACAAGATAAGGCTACCTATAATAAGGTTTTGGTATTTGTAAAAAATAAAAAGCAAGCCAATATTTTATATGAGGAATTAGAAATTGCGCTACCAAATGATGCAGATGTAATTCACTCTAACAAAACCCAAAACTACCGTTTACGCTCAGTAAAAAACTTTGAAATGGGCTTTTTTAATATTTTAATTGCTACTGATATTATTGCGCGTGGATTGGATTTAACAGATGTAAGTCACGTTATTAATTTTGATATTCCTAAAGAGCCTGAAAATTATATTCATAGAATAGGTAGAACTGGTAGAGCGGAACAAGAAGGAATTGCAATTTCATTTTTTAATGAAGAAGAAGCTGAATATTTAGGTGAAATTGAATTGTTAATGAATAAGGAAATTGAAGTCTTAGATTTGCCAGAAAACATTGAGATTTCAACACGTTTAATTGATGAGGAAATGCCTAAAACTGATCCAGAAAATACTGGAAAGAAAAAAACAGTTACAGAACCAAGTGGGGCAGCGTTTCACGAGAAAAAAGAAAAAAATCAAAAGAAAAATTTAGGTGGATCTTACAGAAGAGAAATTGCTAAAAAATATAAAAAACCTAAAACCAGAGGTCAAAAAAGGAAGTAAATTCTGAATCAATTTCAACTAGTATATTTATTAAAAAAAACTACAAAAAAACTCCTTAAAAAAATTCATTAAGGAGTTAATAATTTATAAAAATATGATTTCTTATTTGTAAACTTCTTTTACAAACGCTTCATAATTTAATTCCTTCACTTTAAAAGTGATTTTTTCTTTATAAAAATCAAGTAGTTTTTTACTTACTAGTTGTTCTTGTAATCGTTTTGCTTCTTCTTGATTACTTAAAACACGTTGTACAATATCATCCAATTCTTTTTCTTCTGGATTTAATTGTCCGTACTGAGCCATTTGAGCTTTTACAAAACCTTTTGTGAAGTCTTTTAATTCTTCAAAATTTATTTGAAGTTCGTTGTCTTTTAACACTTTTCCTTCAATTAATTGGTAACGTAAACCTTTTTCAGATTTTTCATATTCTTCCGCAGCTTGTTCAGCAGTCATTGGTTTTTCACCAGCTACAGCTAACCATTTTTTCAAAAATTCAGCAGGTAACTCAAATTTTGTGTTTTCAACTAAATATTCAGTTACAGCATTTAATAATTGTTGGTCTGCTTGCGTTTGAAATTGCTTTTCAGCATCTTCTTTTATTTTTTCTCTTAGTTCTTCTTCAGATTTTACAACATCTGGTCCGAAAACTTTATCAAATAATTCTTGATTTACCTCAGCAAGTTCAGTTACATTAATTTCCTCAATGGTAAAAGTTAAAGGGATATCTAAATCGTGAATTTCATCATGACCTACCCCTAAGGCTCCCATTAATTTATGATCATCATCAAAAAGTCCTTTTGAGGTTAATTCAATCACATCACCAACTTTAGCACCTTTAAATAATTTTTGATTTGATTTTCCTTTTATTGAAGCTAATTCAATTGTAGATTTTTTATCGATTCCTTTTTCTTCATTAGAAAAAGAACCTGCAATGTTTACACCTTCTTCAACAACTTCTTTGGGAACTATTTTACCAAAACGTTTTTGAATATTTTCAACTTCTTTCCCTAACAATTCATCATCAGCAACAATATTGTATTGTGTAATCTTCTTTTTTGCGTCTAAATTAACATCAAACTCTGGAGCCAAACCTAATTCAAATTCAAAAGAATAATCTTCTTTATCCCAGTTAAAATCTTCTTGCATTTTAGGCAATGGATTACCTAAAATATCTAATTTCTCTTCAACTAAATAATTATTTAAAGAATCTTGTAATAATTTATTTACTTCATCAATCATAATAGATTTTCCGTATTGCTTTTTTACCATTCCCATTGGTACATGACCTTTTCTAAATCCTGGAATGTCAGCTTTCTGACGGTAATCTTGTAAAATTTTCTCAACTTTACCTTGGTAATCGGCAGCTGAAATTTCAACCTTTACCACTGCATTTAATGCATCAACACTTTCTTTTGTAATATTCATTTTATGTTGTTTTTATCTTAAATCATTCAAAATTGGGTGCAAAAGTACTACTTTTTGTGTACTTGACAAATATTTAACACGTTCAAATTCAACTATTTTTCTTTATTTTCTTTCAAAAATGTATACAATATTGATTGAAATAATGATAATAATAAACTGAACAATAGCGCTACCCAAAACCCAGAAACTGTAAAACCTGTTACAAAATAGCCTGCCAACATTATAATAACAGCATTTATTACTAACAAAAACAAACCTAACGTTACTATGGTTGCTGGCAAAGTAAAAAATATTAGTAGTGGTTTTACTGTAACCCGAAGTAGTCCTAAAACAATGGCTACAATTATGGCACTTTTATAACCCTCTTCTAATGTTATACCTGGTAAAAATTCTGAAATAACAACAACGGCTATTGCGGTTAGTAAAATTCTTAAAATTAGTTTCATAGTATTAAATTTATATTGAGATAAATATTTAACTAGAATTATGCCAAGTTTATTTTTAGGTCAAAAACGTGACAACTTCAGTATAAAACTGAGTTGGATTCTCTGCATGAAGCCAATGTCCTGCATTTTTGACAGTTACAATTTTAGCATTTGGGAAATGGGCCTCTATTAATTCTATGTCATCTTTTGTAATATAATTTGAATTTTCGCCTTTTAAAAATAAAGTTTTACCTTCAAAGTGAGTAAATAAAGGCAAAGCATCTCCAACTTCACTATTATTTATGGTTAAACTTGCAAGATTAAATCTAAATCCTAGTTGATTTTTTGTTTTTCTATAAACATTTTTAAGCAAAAATTGAAGAATTCCAGATTCTTGAATATAAATTTTTAATACTTCTTCAACTTGTATTCTTGTAGTATGAATTTTAAAATTTACGGCATTTAATGCTGCTAAAATTTGTTCATGGTGCGGTTTGTAATATTTTGGACTAATATCAGCAACTATTAGCTTCTCAACATTTTCAGGAAAAGTAACAGCAAAAAGCATTGCAACCTTTCCTCCCATGGAGTGCCCTAATAAATTAACTTTTTCTAAATTATGATGAAATATATATTTGTATAAATCTTCAATCAATAATTCATAATCAAAATCATCATCATGAAAACTACGCCCGTGATTACGCTGATCAATTATATGTACTTGAAAAGTATTAGAAAATTCATCTGCTAAAGTTTTCCAATTATCACCCATTCCAAAATAACCATGTAAAATTAGCAATGGGGGTCCTTCTCCTAAAATTTTTGAATGTAAAATTTGCATTATCTGGCTGCCGACCTCAATTTATATTTGTACATATTCACAACATTTTCCAATCCTAAATACAACGACTCTGCAATTAAAGCATGTCCAATAGATACCTCTAATAAATTAGGGATATTTTCTGCAAAAAACTGAATATTATCTAAGCTTAAATCATGTCCTGCATTAATTCCTAAACCAAGTTCTGAAGCTAAAACAGCACTTTTTGTATAAGGTATAATTGCATCTTTATTTCCTAAAGCGTATTGAGTGGCGAAATCTTCAGTATATAATTCAATTCTATCAGCACCAGTTTTAACTGCAGCTTCAATTAGTTTAAAATCTGGATCAATAAAAACAGAAGTCCTAATACCTTTTAATTTAAATTCAGTAATTACTTCTTGTAAAAAAGATTGATGTTTTATAGTATCCCAACCTGCATTTGATGTAACTGCATCTACGGCATCAGGCACCAACGTAACTTGTGTTGGGCGAATTTCTAACACCATTTCCATAAATTTTTGAATTGGATTTCCTTCAATATTAAATTCAGTAGTAACTATTTTTTTTAAGTCATATGCATCTTGATATCTAATATGACGTTCGTCTGGTCTTGGATGAATTGTAATTCCCTCTGCTCCAAAATCCTGAATATCAGAAGATACCTTTACTACATTTGGAAAATCACCTCCTCTTGAATTACGTAATGTTGCAATTTTATTTACGTTTACACTTAATTTTGTCATTCTTAAAATCTTTTAAATTAAAAAGAGTGGCAAATTTACGAACTAAGAATATGTTTTTGGTTTTATTTTTGATTAATTTGTACTATAATAACAAACAATATGGAAACCGCCCCTTTTATATTAAAAGAATTTCAACCTTTTACATTAAGTACGAAGGTTGCTCAAGCAAAATTGTTTTTTAAAGAAAATACTTTTTCACATTTTCCTATTGTTGAAAATAAAACTCTTATTGGCTTAATTTCTGAAATTGATTTAGCAGGAATTGATGATAATGAAAAAAAGCTTGATGATTTTAACTATTTATTTAAATTATTCTTTTCGGAAGAAAGTGAAAATTTATTAGAATTAGTAAGGATTTTTGCTTCTAACGAAACAAATTTAATACCTGTAGTTAAAGAGAATCATAGCTACATAGGATATCTAGATTTAATAGATATTTTACATGTTTATAACGAAACTCCTTTTTTAAAAGGTGAAGGCATTGTATTACTTTTAGAAAAAGAACTTCAAGATTTTTCATTTAGTCAGGTTTGCCAAATTGTAGAATCTAATAATGGAAAAATATTAGGTCTTTTTATTTCAGAAACAACTGGGGTTATAGTAAAAATTACAATAAAGTTTAATTCACAAGATGTAAATGAAATTATACAAGCATTTAGGCGCTATAATTATAATATACTATCTAAACACAAAGAAGATTTTTTTCTTGAAGACTTAAAAGAAAGATCTGATTACTTACAAAAATACTTAAATATTTAAGGATGAAAGTTGCTGTTTACGGACAATATTTTAAAATAGAAGATACTGAATATGTTGAAAATTTATTTGAAACATTAAATAAAAATGATATTGATTTTGTAATTGAACATAATTATTACAAAAGTTTAAAAAAACATATTGAATTAGAAAATAACAATACCTTTTCGTTACATAATGAATTAAATGATTCATTCGATTTTATGTTTACTGTAGGTGGTGATGGAACTATTTTAAGAGCTGTAACATTCATAAGAGAATCTAATATCCCAATCGTTGGAATAAATACAGGTAGACTTGGTTTTTTGGCAACTATCCCTAAAGAAAATATTTCTAATGCGGTTGAGCTATTATTAAAAAAACAATATGTTTTAAAAGAACGCACCTTATTAAGTGTTTCCACAACACCTAAAATTGAGAGTTTAGCTTCCTTAAACTTTGCCTTAAATGAGGTTTCAGTAAGTAGGAAAAATACTGCTTCTATGATTACTATTAAAACTTTTTTAGATAACGAATTCTTAAATTCTTATTGGGCTGATGGATTAATTATTGCAACGCCAACAGGTTCCACTGGGTATTCATTAAGTTGTGGCGGTCCAATTATAACACCACAAGCAAAAAGTTTAGTTTTAACACCAATAGCTCCGCATAATTTAAACGCAAGGCCATTGGTAATTCCAGACGACACCAAAATTACTTTTACCGTTAGCGGTAGAGAAGAAAAATTCTTTCTGTCTTTAGATTCCAGAATTACAACTATTAGTAATAATACAGAAATAGCTGTTGAAAAAGCTGATTTCAATTTAAAAATGGTGCAATTTAACGAGGAAACATTTATAAAAACACTTCGTAAAAAACTACTTTGGGGACAGGATACACGTAATTAGTGTTAGAAAAAGCACTAAAAAAGTATCCCTATTATTAAAACAATATTTTCAGTTATAATCAGTTTATCAAAAAAGACTTTGTTAAACTTCTATAAGCAAATAGAATTATTTATATTTGCACGCTATTTTATATATGAAAAAAGTTATTTTTTTTATCGCATTTATCTGTATCACAACAACTTCCAATGCTCAAATTAATGAAGTTGGAATAATTGCAGGTGGTAGTAATTATATTGGAGATATTGGTCCGGAGTACTATATTAATCCAAATAGTTTTATGGGCGGTATAATTTATAAATGGAATGCAAACCCCAGAATTGCATTAAGGGGTACATTTACATTTACACAATTAACTTCAGACGACGTTAATGCTACAAATAATGAACGCTATGAAAGAGGTATTCGTTTTAACAATAGCCTAAAAGAATTGGCTCTAGGCCTAGAGTTTAATTATTTTGAATATAATTTAGACGATTTTAGAAAAACTAAAACTCCGTATTTACTTATTGAAATAGCAGCTTTTAACTATAAAACAATTGAAAGCGTAGACAATAATTCAAATTATGAATATGGCTCAAACACATCGTTTGCAATACCTTTTGGAATTGGTTATAAAACAAAACTTTTTGGCGATTTTGCTTTAGCCATAGAGGTTAGAGCACGTTATACTTTTATAGATGATATTGATTATAACAACAACGAAATAGCCTCATTAACATTTGGAAATCCAAATAGTAATGATTGGTATATGTTTAGCGGTTTCTCATTAGTATATTCTTTTGGAAGACCACCTTGTTACGCAACACCTTATTAATGGAGAAATTAAAAACAAAAATACTTAAAAATAAAGTTCCAAGGCACCTAGCTATAATTATGGATGGCAATGGTAGATGGGCTAAACTTAAAAATCATCCGAGAGTGTTTGGGCATAAAAATGGAGTAAATTCTGTTCGTGAAACTATTGAAGGTTGTAGAGAAATTGGTATTAAACATTTAACACTGTATGCCTTTTCAACTGAAAATTGGAATCGTCCAAAATTAGAAGTTAAAACCTTAATGTCTTTATTGGTTTCTTCACTTAAAAAAGAATTAAAATCACTATTAGAGAATAATATAAAATTAAACACCATTGGTAATTTAAATGATTTACCTAAAGGTGCTAGAAAAGAACTAACAGAAGTAATTGAAAAAACAAAAAACAACACTGCTTTAACCTTGACTTTAGCTTTAAGTTATGGATCAAGAGATGAAATTGTTAATGTTATCAAAAATATATCAAAAAAAGTTGTTAATAATGAACTTCAACTCGAAGAAATTAACGAAAATATTATAAATAATCATTTATATACGTTTTCTTTGCCTGATGTTGATTTTTTGATTCGCACAAGTGGTGAAAAAAGAATCAGCAATTTTTTATTGTGGCAAATAGCGTATGCCGAGTTGTATTTTACAAACACACTTTGGCCAGATTTTAAGAAAGAAAATCTATTTAATGCAATTTTAGAATATCAAAATAGAGAAAGAAGGTTTGGTAAAACCAGTGAACAAATTGAAAAAATAAATGAATAATTTAAAAATAGCCCTTTTACTTTTTACTGTTATTTTAAGTTTTAACTCGCTAAGCGCTCAGGAAGAACAAACTACTAATAGTAAAGATGTTGAAATTAAAAATAGTGAAATTGCAAATGACACTATTAAAAATGACTCAATTAAAACTAGTATCCCCGTAAAATTAGATTCGGCTTTCGTTAAAGATAGTTCCTATGAGCTTGGAGGGATAACCGTGAAAGGTCTTAAAAAATTTGAAGAGCAAACTGTAAAAGTATTTACTGGTTTAAAAGACGGACAAGAAATTAAGCTTCCTGGAGATAAACTAACTAGTGCTATTAAAAAACTTTATGAAACAAAGCAATTTAGCAATGTTGAGGTTTATGTTGCTAAAATTGATGGTAATACTGTTTATTTAGAGTTTGATGTTGAAGAACTTCCTCAATTAAATAAAATAACTATTCAAGGTGTAAAAGCCAACAAAGCAAAAGAACTTCAAAAAGATGCTGAGCTAAAAACAGGTGCAATGGTAACTGACAATTTAATCGTTACTACAACTAATTATTTTAAAAAGAAATACCAAGAAAAAGGTTTCTTAAAAACCAAAGTTACTTTAGATACCAAACCAGATACTTCAAGTGTAAATACAGTTAATATGTTGGTTCATATTGACAAAGGTGAAAAAGTTAAAATAAAAAATATCACTTTTGATGGAAATGAAGCCTTTACTGCAAAAAAGTTAAGAAAGGCAATGAAAAATACCAAAAAGAAAATGCTTGGTAGATTTTGGAAAGGATCGAAATATATAGATGCCGATTTTAAAGAAGATTTAGAGAATATTATTACAGTTTATAGTGAAAAAGGACATAGAGATGCAAGAGTTTTAGATCACTCACTTACTTGGAATGAAGATAATACCCTTAATTTAAACTTAAAAGTTGAGGAAGGAAAAAAATACATTTTTGGAGATATTAGCTTTATTGGAAACAGCAAATATACAGATGAACAACTACAACGAATTTTAAGGATTGAAAAAGGAGATACTTATAATGGAAAAGTTTTAAAAGAAAGAGTTACAGGAGATGGTTCTCCAGACTCTGAAGATATTTCAACTGTCTATCAGAATAACGGATACCTATTTTCACGTGTTTTACCTGTTGAAACTAGAGTAAATAATGATTCTATTGATGTTGAAATAAGAATTTATGAAGATCAACAAACAAAAATCAAAAAGGTAACAGTAAACGGAAACGACAGAACAAACGACCACGTGGTTTACAGAGAAATAACAACAAAACCAGGTTACTTATACAGTAAAGCTGACATTATTAGAACCATTAGAGAGATTGGTCAATTAGGCTTTTTTGATGCTGAGGCAATTACTCCAGATATTACTCCAAACTATTCAGATAAAACAGTTGATATTGATTATACCGTAGCAGAAAAAGGGTCTAGCCAAATAGAATTACAAGGTGGTTACGGTGGTGGCTCATTTATCGGAACTTTAGGTCTTTCATTCAATAACTTTTCAACAAGAAATATTTTTAATAAAAAGGCATATAGACCACTTCCAATGGGAGATGGGCAAACCTTAGCTTTACGTTTACAAAAAAGTAGATATTATACGACTTCTAGTTTTTCTTTTACAGAGCCATGGTTAGGAGGTAAAAAGCCAAGATCATTATCCTTTTCTATATATAATTCTAAACAGTTTAGGTATGATTATTTTACTAACAGAGTTGATAAGAACCAACGTTTAAATATAGTAGGTGCAACTATTGGATTAGGACAAAGGTTACAATGGCCAGATAATTACTTTACATTATCACAAAGTATTAGCTACCAATTGTACGATTTAAAAGATTATCCAATTTCAACTTTCTCGTTTTCAACTGGTGAATCAAACAATTTAGCATATAATATTTCATTTGGAAGAAGTTCTGCAGGTCCAAACCCTATTTTTCCAAAATCAGGATCCGATTTTAGTATTGGGGCTAAAGTAACTTTCCCATATTCTTTAGTTAATAATAAAGACTATGATAGTCTTGAAGATCAGGATAAATACAGATGGTTAGAATATTATAAAGCAAGTTTTAAAGGAAAATGGTATACTGCATTAACAAAAGATTTAGTTATAATGTCTAATGCTGAATTTGGTATATTAGGTCATTATAACAAAAAATTAGGTGATTCTCCGTTTGAAAGATTTTTTGTAGGAGGGGACGGAATGGCTTCTTACCAATTAGATGGTAGGGAAACTATAGCATTAAGAGGTTATGAGAATGGACGTCTTTCTTCTATTGCTGGTGGAACTATTTATAATAAATTTCAAATGGAACTTAGATATCCTATTACTTTAAAACCTTCAGCATCTATTTATGCATTAGGATTTTTAGAAGCAGGTAATTCTTATGATGGTTTTAACAATTTTAATCCATTCCAATTAAAAAGATCTGCTGGTTTAGGACTTAGAATATTTATGCCAGCTTTTGGACTATTAGGTATTGATTTTGCTCATGGATTTGACCCATTGCCAGGAGGTACTGAAAAATCTGGATGGCAAACACACTTTATTATAGGGCAACAATTCTAATGTAAAACTGTTATATTTGTAAATAAAATTTAAAATGGCACGGTTTTTTCTAAATACATATTAGTTATGACAAAAAAAGTTCTTTTATTTGCGTTTGTAATTTTGAGTTTTTCATCAATTGCTCAAAAAGCCCAAAGAATTGGTTATATAGATATGGAGTATATATTAGAAAATATTCCTGAGTATAATGAAGCTCAATCTAAACTAAACTCCAAGGCTTTAACCTGGCAAAACAATATTGAAAAACAGCAACAAGAAATTGAGGCATTAAAAGATGAATTAAATATTGAAAAAGCTTTAATGACTAAAGAATTAATTTTGGATAAAGAAGAAGATATTCAAATTAAGAATTTAGAATTAAAAAAAATGCAAGATTCCTATTTTGGAGTAAATGGTGATTTGTTTTTATTAAGACAACAACTAGTGCAACCAATTCAAGATTTAGTTTACAATGCAATACAAGATATTGCAGTTAAAAGAAAATATGATTTTGTTTTAGACAAATCGACCGATTTAATAATGTTGTACACAAATAGCCAGTATGATATTAGTGAATTAGTAATAAAAAGCATAACAACCGAGAAAAAATTAGAAGCTGTTAAAGAAAAACAAAAGGGAATAACCCAAGATATTGTAAATAGCGAAACGGATTCTCAAGAAAATATTGAAAACGCGAAAAAAATAGATGAAAGAGAAGCAAAAAAAGCTGAATTAAAGCAAAAAATTGAAGAAAAAAGAGCTGCTCAACTAAAAAAGAGAGAAGATCTTAAAAAAGCAATTGAAGCTAAAAGACTAAAAAGAATTAAAGATATAGAAGACGCTAAAAAAGCAAAAGAAGAAAAAAACAAGAATAATTAATTTAAATAACAAGAATAAAATGAAACAATTTAGAACTTTATTATTAATTGCAATAATTACTTTAGGGTTTAATTCCATTCAAGCTCAAACAAAAGTAGGTCATATAAGTACTGATTTATTATTAAGTCTTATGCCTGAAACCAAAACTTTAAATGCTGATTTAGAAAAATTAAGTAAAACTTATGAGTCTGAATTAAAAGCAGAAAATGACAAACTTACAGCTAAATTAAAAAAGTATGAAGCTGAGGTAGCTTCTCAAACTGATGAAGTAAACCAACAAAGACAAATGGAAGTTCAACAAGATCAGCAAAGTTTATATCAAGCATCTCAAATTGCTCAAGAAGATATTAGAAAAAAGAGAGATGAAAAACTAAAACCAATTTTAGAAAAAGCTAGAAAAGCAATTGAAGATGTTGCAGCTGACCAAGGTTTTACTTATGTTTTAGACGCTTCAAGTATTATTGTAGCAAATGGCACAGATTTATTACCAGCAGTTAAAGCTAAATTAGGTATTCAATAAAAAACAACCTAAATATAAAATTAAATCCCGCAATAGCGGGATTTTTTATACATTTATAGTTCAAAAAAGAGTACTAAAAAGTGAATAATCAACCTATTGGCTTATTTGATTCAGGCGTTGGAGGCACTTCAATTTGGAAAGAAGTTGTAAAACTACTACCCAATGAAAACACAATTTATTTAGCCGATAGTAAACACGCACCTTACGGAGAAAAAACGACTGAGGAGATTATTGAATTAACTAAAAATAATACTGAATTTTTAATTTCAAAAGGTTGTAAATTAATTATTGTTGCTTGTAATACGGCAACTACTAATGCAATCGATTTTTTACGTACAAGCTATAATATTCCCTTTATTGGAATTGAGCCAGCTATTAAACCTGCAGCACTTTTAAGTAAAACAGGCGCAATTGGTATATTAGCAACTAAAGGAACGCTTACAAGTAAACTTTTTGAAAAAACTGCTAAGGAATATACCAAAAATATAACAACTATAGAACAAGAAGGTGAAGGCTTAGTTCCGTTAATTGAGGATGGAAAATTAAACTCCCAAGAAACAAAACATTTATTAAATAAATACTTAAAACCAATGTTAAATTTTAATATTGATCATTTGGTTTTAGGTTGTACACATTACCCTTACCTAATACCACAAATAAGAGAAATTATTGGTAATAAAGTTGTTATTATTGATTCTGGAGCCGCTGTTGCAAAACAAACTAAAGCAATTTTAGAAAAAAATAATTTATCTGCTAATAACCCATTTGAATCGAGTCATCATTTTTATACTAATGGAAATAGAGACGTTTTAGAAACAATATTAAATGATGTTCCTTCTAAATTTACTATTGAAAAGTTAAATTATTAAATAGGTAAAACTATACATCAAGAAGAAGGAACAACTATTCTTTATACCAACCAGAGTATTTTACGTAATTGTTGGCAATTCTATCAATTTCACCTGAAATTAATTCCTGACTTATATCTTTTACTTTTTTTGCTGGGATCCCTGCATAAATTGTTCCTGACTTTACGTGAGTTCCTTTGGTTACAACGGCACCTGCTGCAATAATTGAGTTGCTTTCAACCACACAATCATCCATAACTATAGATCCCATACCTATTAAAACATTGTCGTGAATTGTGCAACCATGAACCATTGCATTATGCCCAATAGAAACATTATTACCAATATTTGTTGGATATTTTAGGTATGTTGCATGTATAACGGCACCATCCTGTACATTCACTTTATCCCCCATTTTTATGTAGTGAACATCACCACGTATTACAGCATTATACCAAATACTACATTGCTTACCCATTTCAACTTGACCAATAATTACGCAGTTCTCTGCCAAAAAGCAATCTTCTCCAAATTGGGGTTTAATTCCATTTAATTCTTTTATAATCATTATTTAATTCTTCTTAATAAATTAAAACATTCTATTTGTTTTACCACCTCTTTCATTCCAAAATCTTCTCCCACCAAAACATCCAAAATTAAATCCTAAAGTAATTTGATGGTAGCCAGCATCATCAAATAGAATTTCCCCAGCCTGTTTGGTATAGGTATATGACATCATATATTTCTCAAAATTAACTCCAATTATTGGTGAAATATAATTCAATTGCTGTGTATCAATATTATCAAAACCTCTTCGATAAGATAAAGCTGCCCAAAGTTTTGCTGTTGGAAGTTCTTTGTAAACTTTCATATTAAAATCAACAAATTTCTCACTAGTTCGTTCAATGTATTGAATCATAATTGATGGTTCAAACTCAATAGTTTTTCCATTTTTATAATAATCAAAATAATACCCAAAAGAAAGTAAATACCTACGTAAATTCAGAGATTCATAATCTTTATTATACAAATTTCTTGCGCTTAGCATTATGTTTTTTACAGTTAAATAACTAAAAAAATCGACATCATGATATGCCATGCTAAAATCTGCATTAAAATAATTTTCGCTTTGAACAATTTGAGAAATTACTGGGTCAGGAATGTCAAATGAAGATTCATCTAATTTATTACTAACCATCATAAAAGAAAGTCCAAATGATAGTTGCTTGTAATCTTCCACTCTACCCAAATCTAAATGGTACGCATAAGTTCCCTGAACACCTTGCTGGCTATGATAACCATTTTTATCATTAAAAATAATTAAGCCTAATCCGGCCTTTTCACCAAATTTTGTATGGATATTTAAAGTTTGTAATGAAGGAGCATTGCTAATTCCGCTCCATTGGTTTCTCGCAGTTAACCTAACATTACTACAATCTCTAAATCCAGCAGCCGATGGATGAACTAAATATGCATTGTCAGATAAATAATCTGTATAAATTGGAAGTGTTTCCTGACTTTCAACAGAAAGTGATGAAATCAAAAAACATAGAAAAATATAAACCCCGTAATTTTTCATTGCTCAAAATAAACTACCAAATATATGATAATTATAACTATTTAAAGATTCCTATTTTTATAAAATAAACAAAAAACTTCTTACGCTTCTTTTTTTAAGTAGATTTTTCACTTCCTAATACTATATAAAAACAGTTTTAACAAGATTTTAATATATAGTGAATTAAAATTTATAACTTTGTACTATTAAATGAAACAGTTTTTCAAAAAAATATCAGCAATTTTAATGGCTTTTGTAGTGCTTTTTTCTACAATGTCATTTTCTGTTAGTCAACACTATTGTGGTGATTTTCTGGTAAATAGTGCTTTGTTTTCTAAAGCAGAATCTTGCGGAATGGAAATGCAAAATCCAACTTCAAATAATAATTGTGAACTTACCAAAAAGAACTGTTGCAGTGATGTTGTAAAACAGGTTGAAGGTCAAAGTAATTTAAAAATTGACTTTTCTAATTTAACTTTTGAACAACAGTATTTTGTTGCTGTTTTTACTTATACTTATTTAAATTTACCCGAAGGGATTTCAACAAATAATAATCCTTTTAACCAATATTCACCTCCTCTGGTTGATAAAGACATAGCTGTGCTTTATCAAGTTTTCAGAATTTGATTTTAAACTTTTCAAATTGAATTAGCTGTATTTAGAAATTAAATCTAAATACCTATGAACTGTCCATTTATTTTGGACTTCATTATTCATCTTAAGTTTAAAATCACTTTTTTATGTTCAATAAAATTATACGTTATTTTTTAGAAAATAGATTTGTTACCATCCTTTTATTACTGGTTTTTATAGGTTGGGGATTAGCCACTACTCCATTTGAATGGAAAACGGGTTTTATTCCTAAGGATGCAGTGCCCGTTGATGCTATACCTGATATAGGTGAAAATCAACAAATTGTTTTTACCGATTGGCCAGGAAAATCACCTCAAGATATTGAGGATCAAGTTACCTATCCACTAACCACTTCATTACTTGGAATTCCAGGAGTTAAAACGGTTAGAAGTACTTCTATGTTTGGTTTTTCTAGCATTTATATCATTTTTGACGAAGATGTGGAGTTCTACTGGAGTCGTAGCCGTATTTTAGAAAAACTAAATTCTTTGCCTAGTGGTTTATTACCCAAAGAAGCCATACCAATGTTAGGTCCTGATGCTACAGGATTAGGCCAGGTTTTTTGGTATACATTGGAAGGGAGAGATACAAAAGGAAATGTAACAGGTGGCTGGGATTTACATGAGCTCAGAAAAATTCAAGATTTTTATGTAAAATACGGGTTAAATGCTGCCAAAGGAGTTTCAGAAGTTGCCTCAATTGGTGGGCAAATACAAGAATATCAGGTAGATGTAAAACCTGACGCTTTAAAAGCCCACAATATTGGTTTTGATATGGTAATGATGGCTATAAAAAACACCAATAGAGATATAGGTGCCAATACTATAGAAATTAACAAAGCTGAGTATATGGTACGTGGCTTGGGATATATAAAATCTATTCCAGACATTGAGAATACGGTAGTCAGTGCTAACAATTACACACCAATTTTAATAAAAGATGTGGCAGTAGTTTCATTAGGTGCGGCACCACGACGAGGCGTTTTAGACAAAGAAGGTGCTGAAGTAGTTGGGGGTGTAGTAGTAGCACGTTATGGATCTAATCCGCTTGAAGTAATTACAAATGTAAAAACTAAGATTGAAGAAATATCTAAAGGATTACCAAAAAAAATATTGACAGATGGCACGGTTAGTCAACTTACTATTGTTCCGTTTTATGACAGAACCCAACTCATTCAAGAAACTATTGGAACTTTGGAAAGCGCGCTTTCCGAAGAAATTATCATTAGCATTATTGTTGTAATAATTTTACTTTTTAATTTAAGAGCTTCAGTTATTATTGCCAGCTTATTGCCTTTAGCAGTTTTAATGACCTTTATAATTATGCGTTATGCCGGAGTTGACGCAAATGTTGTTGCCCTCTCTGGAATTGCAATAGCTATTGGTGTTATGGTTGATGTTGGAATTGTTTTTGTTGAAAATAGCATTCGGTATTTCGAAATGCCAGAAAATAAAGGTAAAAAAGGGAAACAACTAATTTCAGTAATTTATGATGCAACGGTAGAAATAGCTCCTGCAATTACGGTAGCCATTGCAACCACAGTGGTTAGTTTTTTACCTGTCTTTTTTATGGAACATGCCGAAGGAAAATTATTTAGACCTTTGGCTTTTACAAAAACATTTGCATTAGCAGCATCGTTTTTAATTGGGGTGGTTTTTTTACCAACATTGGCTTATTTAGTTTTTGGTTTCAACTTGAATAAACAAAAATTGAGCAAGTTTTGGAACGGGTTTTTAATTATTTTAGGAATTGTTTTGGCAATTGTATTTTCAACCATTATTCCATTAGCAATTGTACTTATTGGAATAAAAAATATTTTAATAGCTATTTATCCAGTTCACTTAAAAAAATATTCTAACGCAATTACAATTGGTATAACTATACTTTTTGCTACCTATATTTTAACAACTTCCTGGAATCCTTTAGGACATCAAAATAGTTTATTTTCCAATTATTTAATGGTTGCTTTTATAATTGTATCAGTATTATCCTTAATAATTGCTGTAATTTATTATTATGAAAACATCCTGATATGGTGTTTAAACAATAAGAAAAAGTTCCTGCTTCTGCCATTAATTACTATTCTTTTTGGGTTATTTATTTGGATTGGATTTGGTGGAGTTTTTGGTTGGACAGCTAAAGGTTTTGATAAAATCGGACTGAATTTAAGAATGACTTCTGTTTACTCTTATCTCGGCCATAAATTCCCAGGAATTGGTAAAGAGTTTATGCCTTCGTTAAACGAAGGAAGCTTTTTATTGATGCCAACTTCAATGCCACATGCAGGTATTGAAGAAACAACCAAAATGGTGCAATTATTAGATATGGCAGTAGTCAATATTCCAGAAGTTGATGTAGTTGTTGGTAAATTGGGTAGAGCTGAAACTGCACTAGATCCAGCCCCAATTTCTATGTATGAAAATATCATCAACTACAAATCGGAATATATTTTAAATGAAAAAGGTCAAAAAGAAACGTTTAAGGTTGATGATAATGACAACTTTATTTTAAAAACTGGTGATGCTTTTTCTAACGAAGATGCCATTTTAAAAGGAATTTCATCAAAAGAATTGATTAAGGATGCTAATGGTGAAATTTTTAGAAATTGGAGGGCAACCATAAAATCTCCCAATGATATTTGGAATGAAATTGTGAAAGTCACCAATTTCCCTGGAATTACCTCAGCACCAAAACTACAGCCTATTGAAACACGTTTGGTAATGTTACAAACTGGAATGAGAGCACCTATGGGAATTAAAGTGTATGGTTCTGATTTAACCACTATCCAGCAGTTTGGCGAACAGTTAGAAACCATTTTAAAAGAGGTTCCTTCTGTAAAATCTGAATCCGTTTTTGCCGATAGAATTGTTGGAAAACCGTATTTAAACATCAAAATAGATAGAAAAAAAATTGCACGTTACAGTTTGAGCATTGAACAAACGCAACAAGCCATTGAGATTGCTATTGGTGGAATGCCAATTACAACAACTGTAGAAGGCAGAGAGCGATATTCCGTAAGAGTTCGCTATCCAAGAGAATTGCGTGATGATCCCGAAAAAATTAAACAAATTTTGATTCCAACACCAACAATGGCGCAAGTTCCTTTGGGTGAATTGGTAACAATTGAATATGTACAAGGACCACAAATGATAAAAAGTGAAGATACTTTTTTAGTGGGTTATGTACTATTTGATAAAAAAGAAAACTATGCTGAAGTTGATGTAGTGGAAGATGCACAGCAACTTATTGAAATCAAAATTGCATCAGGTGAGTTGGTGGTTCCAACTGGAGTTAGTTATAAATTTTCTGGAAATTTTGAAAATCAGGTGAGAGCTGTAAAACGTCTTTCCATTGTTATACCAATTTGTTTGGGAATTATTTTCTTGCTACTATTCTTTCAATTTAAAACGGTGACAGCGTCTGCTATTCACTTTTCAGGTGTGTTTGTAGCTTTTGCAGGTGGTTTTATAATGATTTGGCTATGGGGTCAAGACTGGTTTATGAATTTTAATATATCAGGAGTAAACATGCGCGATTTATTTCAAATGCATACAATTAATTTAAGTGTCGCTGTGTGGGTTGGTTTTATCGCCTTATTTGGAATTGCAACCGATGATGGTGTATTAATGGGAACATATATTCATGAGGTTTTTGAAGAACGAAACCCTCAAACTGTTGAAGATGTCAGAAATGCAGTTGTAGATGCTGGTAAAAAACGAGTTCGCCCTGCAATGATGACTACCGCAGTTACCATTATAGCTTTAATTCCAGTGCTTACTTCTACAGGAAAAGGATCGGATATTATGGTGCCAATGGCAATTCCAACATTCGGAGGAATGATTATTCAAATCATGACCATTTTTGTAGTTCCAATTTTACAAGCAACTTGGAGAGAAAATATTGTAAAAAAAAATAATTTATGAAAACTATAAAAACGTATAAGATATTAAATATTAGATATTTGATATTCTTTTTAATACTTCTTTCAACAACTATGCATAGTCAATCTTTAGAAGATTGTTTAAGCATTGCCGCTAAAAATAATCCTAGTATAAAAGCCTCATATGCCAAATTTGAAGCGGCGTTACAAAAATCGCCTCAGGTAAGTTCATTACCCGACCCTAATCTAACTTTGAGCGTATTTGGACGAATGATTGAAACGCGTGTTGGAAGTCAGGAAGCACGTTTTAGTTTGATGCAAATGTTTCCTTGGTTTGGAACTTTAGCAGCTAAAGAAAATGTAGCAAATTTAATAGCTGAAGCTAGTTTTCAAAACTATATTTCAACTAAAAATGAAGTTTTCTTCAATATAAAAAAGGTATATGCAGAAATTTATGAAGTAACCCAGCAAATTATGCTCGAAGAAGAAAACCTCGCTATTTTAAATTCATACAAAGAATTGGCATTGAGTAAATTTAAAAATGGAAAAGGCGCCATGGTAGTTGTGCTGCGTATTGATTTAAAACGGAATGCTTCTGAAACTACAACTCAATTATTAAAAGATAAAAAAGGCCCTTTAACAACACAATTTAACAGTTTACTAAATCGAACGACTTCTGATGAAATTTTTGCTTCAAATTTAACAGCATTTGAAGATGATTTCAGCATAAAAAATAACGATAGTTTACTTCAATATAATTCAAAATTATTGAGCTTAAGCAAGAAAAAAGAAGCTTTTGAGGCACAACAATTAGTAATAAAAAAAGAAGGTAACCCTATGATTGGCTTAGGAATTGATTATTCAATTATTTCAAAAAGAGACATTCCTAATTTAGAGATGAACGGACAAGATGCTATTATGCCAATGATTTCAGTTTCATTGCCAATTTTCAGAAAAAAATACAAAGCAATGCAAAAAGAAATAGCATTTATGGTAGATGCAACTAATTTCGAAAAACAAGCACTAGAAAATGAATTGGCAAGCAATTTTGCTCAAGCAAGTTATGTAGTTAAAAAATCGAAACGATTGAAAGAATTGTATGAAACGCAATTGAAAACAACACAACAAGCAATCCAATTACTAATTTCAGCATATAGTAATTCTGGATCTAATTTTGAGGAAATTTTAAGTTTGAATCAAGATGTTTTAGGTCTTAAAATAGCCATTATTACTGCAACAAAAGATGATTTTACATCACAAGCACAACTAGATTATTTACTTTCAAAAGAAAAATAATATGATAACAACTTATAAAAAAACAGCAAAAACCATAGGAATTCTTTTAATTGGACTTCTATTAGGTTGGGTGATTTTTGGAGATAATAACTCCGAAAAGGATTCACATGATCACAAAACAGAACAAATTGAAAATACAATTTGGACTTGCTCTATGCATCCACAAATTAAACAACCGGAAGCAGGAAAATGTCCGTTGTGTGGAATGGATTTAATTCCGCTTGAAACTAATAATTCAGGAGCTGATCCAAACGCAATTGTAATGAGTGAAAACGCTCTAAAATTAGCCAACATTCAAACAATGGTAGTTGGTGCTGGAGCGGTTTCAAAGGAAATTCGCTTGAATGGTAAAATACAGTTTGATGAACGTAAAACATTTGCTCAAACAACACATATTCCTGGAAGAATTGAAAGATTAACAATTAATTTTACAGGAGAAAAAGTAAGTAAGGGACAAACAATTGCAGTTGTTTATTCGCCCGAAATAGTAACTGCTCAAGATGAGTTATTACAAGCGTATTCAATAAAAAATTTGCAACCTGCATTATTTGAAGCTGCAAAACAAAAGCTTAGAAACTGGAAAATTTCAGATAATACAATATCAAGAATAATAAGTAGTGGAAAACCATTTCAACAATTTCCCATTACAGCTGATGTTTCTGGAATTGTAATTACCAAAAAAGTGAATTTAGGAGATTATGTGGAAAGAGGAATGTCTTTGTATGAAATTGCAGACGTGTCATCACTTTGGGTTTTATTTGATGTGTATGAAAGTGACTTAAAATGGGTAAAAGTTGATGATAAAGTAAACTATTCTATCGCTTCATTACCGGGTGAAACCTTTGAAGGAATTATCTCATTTTTAGACCCAATTATCAATTCGCAAACTAGAGTTTCAACTGCAAGAGTGGAAGTGGAAAACACAAAAGGATTTTTAAAACCGGAAATGTTTGTAAATGGTGTCTTAAAAAATGATTCTTCAGCAACTCAATCAAAAGAGATTATTATTCCAAAATCGGCTATTATGTGGACTGGCGAACGCTCTATTGTGTACATCAAAAATATTATCGATTCAAAAATAAGTTTTCAACTTAAAGAAGTTATTTTGGGAACTTCAACAGGAGATTCTTATGTGATAAAAGATGGACTAGCAAGTGGTGAAGAAATTGTAATTAATGGAACATTTACAGTTGATGCTGCTGCACAATTAGCAGGAAAACCAAGTATGATGAATAAAACAAGTGAAAAGGTAATGTCAGGTCATGAAAATCACACAATGGATAAGTCTCAATTAACTACATTAACTTTTGGGGTTAGAGGAAATTGTACCATGTGTAAAGAAACCATTGAAAAAGCAGCATATAGCATAGATGGATTATTAAAAGCCAATTGGGATGTTGATAAAAAGAAAATTGAAGTTACTTTTAACTCTAAAAAAACAAGTGAAATGGAAATCCAAAAAGCGATTGCATCTTCAGGATATGATACTGAAAAAATTAATGGTGATATAAATGCTTACAACAAACTTCCTTCATGTTGTTTGTATGACCACAAAATGAAAATGAACCAACAATAAGCAATAAAAAAGCCATTTTCAATTAAGAAAATGGCTTTTATATTTTATTTAAGTTTGATTAAACGTTGGCCGCTAACCAATCTCCTACTTCACTTGTTCCGTAAGCTTTTGCTCCATCTGCTAAATCTTCAGTTACAATACCTTCATTTAAAGCTTTGTTAACGGTATCTCTAATAGCTTTCCCTTCTGCTTGTAAACCAAAGTTTTCAAACATCATTGCGGCAGATAATACTGTAGCCATTGGATTTGCAATATTTTTTCCTGTTGCTTGTGGGTAAGAACCATGAATTGGCTCAAATAAACCAATATCAGATCCTAAAGAAGCAGATGGCATTAATCCCATAGAACCAGAAATTACAGAAGCTTCATCAGTTAAAATATCTCCAAATAAGTTTTCAGTAATTAATACGTCGTAGCTATTTGGCCATTGCACCAAACGCATAGCAACTGCATCAACAAATTCATAAGAAACTGTTACTTCTGGATAGTCTTTTTCCATAGCTTGCACAGTTTCTCTCCATAAACGTGATGTTTCTAATACATTTGCTTTATCAACACAACATAATTTTTTACTTCGGGTCATCGCTAATTCAAAACCTTTTTTAGCCAAACGTTGTACTTCTGCTCTTGTATAAACACAATTATCAAAAGCAGTTTCTCCACCATCTCTTCTTCCTTTTTCTCCAAAGTAGATTCCTCCAGTTAATTCACGTAAAAAAACTAAATCAGTTCCTTCAATACGTTCTCTTTTTAAAGGAGATTTATCTAATAAAGAAGGAAATGTAAATGTTGGACGCACATTAGCAAATAAGCCTAATTTTTTACGCATTTTTAACAATCCTTGCTCTGGTCGAACTTTTGCTGAAGGATCATTATCAAAACGAGGATGCCCAATTGCACCAAACAAAACAGCATCAGAATTTTTACAAATTTCATGAGTTTCGTCTGGGTAAGGTTCACCTACTGCATCAATAGCAGCAGCACCAGTTAAAGCTGGTTTCCAATTTATTTCGTGGTTAAACTTAGTTGCAACAACATTACATACTTTTACTGCCTGATCAATTACTTCAGGTCCAATTCCATCACCTGCTAAAAGTGCTATATTTAATTTCATTATTTATTATTGTTTAATTTTATTTTTTTTGCTTCGATGCTACTTCTACTCCACTCAGTAACCTGGTTCAGCTATCGTTCAACGTTGAACCTTTAAACTTTTCAACTAAAACTATATATTCAACATGCGTTGTGTGGCTTTAATTGCTGATACTGTTTGATCTGAATCTAAACCTCTTGTTATAAATCTTTTATTGCCATTTTCCCAAGTAATAATAGTTTCACATAAGGCATCCGAATTACTTCCCGGAGGTATTCTAACTGCATAATCAACTAATTTTGGTAACACCATTTTCTTCTTTTTATATATTTTTTTAAGCGCATTCATAAAAGCATCAAACTGACCATCACCAGTTGCATGTTCCTCAATTAATTCATCATCTATTTTCACCAAAACCGTTGTTGAAGGCTTTAACCCTTTAGAATGTGTTAAAACATACGATTCTACAGTAATTTTTTCTTGATATAAATTACTGTTTAAAACATCAGAAATAATATATGGCAAATCCTCTTTCGTAACCAATTCTTTCTTATCGCCTAATTCAATAATACGTTGGGTTACTTTCTTTAAATCTTCATTATTTAATGTTAAGCCTAATTCTTGAAGGTTTTTTTCAATATTTGCTTTTCCAGAAGTTTTTCCTAAAGCATATTTACGTTTTCTACCAAAACGCTCAGGCATTAAATCGTTAAAATACAAGTTGTTTTTGTTATCACCATCTGCATGAATTCCTGCAGTTTGCGTAAAAACATTATCACCAACAATTGGTTTATTTGAAGGAATTCTTACCCCAGAAAATGTTTCAATTAATTTACTTACAGAATATAAAGAAGTTTCTTTTACTTGAATTTCAACCTCATCTTTAAAGAAATCATTTATCACTGCAACTACACTAGCCATAGGCGCATTTCCAGCGCGCTCTCCCATTCCATTAACTGTTAAATGCAATCCATGAGCACCTGCTTTAATTGATTCCATAACGTTTGCTACACTTAAGTCATAGTCGTTATGTGCGTGAAAATCAAAATGTATAGTTGGGTATTTTGCTATTATTTTAGAAAAATAATCATGTGTTTCAGAAGGTGTTAAAACACCTAAAGTATCTGGTAATAAAATACGTTCTAATGGAAGTGTAACTAAAAAGTCTAAAAACTGAAAAACATATTCAGGTGAATTATGCATTCCGTTACTCCAATCTTCTAAATAAACATTGGTTTTAATTTCGGCTTTTTGGGCTAAATCAACCACCTCCTTAATTTCAGAAAAATGTTGCTCAGGAGTTTTCTTCAACTGATGTGTTAAATGATTTAATGAACCTTTAGTTAGTAAATTTTGAACCTTTGCACCCGCATTAACCATCCAATCAATAGATTTTCCACCATCAACAAATGTGAGCATTTCTATTCTTTCAATACATCCATTTGCATTTGCCCAATCAGTAATTGCTTTTACCGCTTGAAATTCACCTTCAGAAACTCTTGCAGATGCTACTTCAATTCTATCAACATTTAATTCTTCCAATAACAATTTTGCTATGGTTAACTTTTCTGCTGATGGAAATGATACTCCTGAGGTTTGTTCACCATCACGGAGGGTAGTATCCATTATTTCAATTTTTCTTTTTTTCATTTTTAAAACAGTTGTTTGGGCAAAATTTAAGATGAAAACTGGTAATTTAAAAGTAATCTAAAGTGTCTTATTATGCTTTTAAAAATATATAATCTGATTGATAATTAATAACAACTTCGACAGGTTCAGTTTGACAAATAGAATTTCACTTACTTTTTAGAAAATCTTTTTATTAATTCAAAAAATGAATTAAAATGGTCTTGTTTCTGCAAACACTTTAATTTCGTCTTTCATTTTTGTTAAATAGTCGATATCATCAAAACCATTTAACATATTTTGCTTTTTATAATCGTTAATTTCAAACGATTCTTGCTCACCAGTTACCAACAATGTAATTGTTTGTTTAGGTAAATCTATTTCAATTTCAGTGGTTGGATCAGCCTCAATTGCTTTAAAAATTTTGTCTAAAAATTCAGCACTTACCTGAACTGGTAAAACTCCAATATTTAAACAGTTTCCTCTAAAAATATCAGCAAAGAAACTAGAAACAACACAACGGAATCCATAATCGTAAACTGCCCAAGCAGCATGTTCTCTTGATGATCCTGAACCGAAGTTTTTGCCTCCAACAAGAATTTTACCTGAATACATTGGGTTGTTTAAAACAAATGTTTCTTTTGGTGTATTATCTGGATTATATCTCCAATCTCTAAATAGGTTATCTCCAAATCCTTCACGTTTTGTCGCTTTTAAAAAACGAGCAGGAATAATTTGATCCGTATCCACATTTTCAATTGGTAATGGAACCGCAGTACTTTTTAATATTTGAAATTTATCGTAAGCCATTATATTTAGTTTAAAGTTAAAAAGTTGAAAGTTGAAAGTTGAAA
>Ga0102814_10000671_pt1 | contig 24811 bp, 26 predicted proteins | sample ColrivemetaGS741_FD_79112 | JGI IMG/M metagenome (GOLD analysis project Ga0102814, IMG submission 79112) | Estuarine microbial communities from the Columbia River estuary - Flood tide ETM metaG S.741 | ecosystem: Environmental > Aquatic > Marine > Intertidal zone > Estuary | place: USA...
CCACGGTCACACCGTCTACGAGGGCATCACGACCGGTGACTCGAACAACTGGGTGGACTCCGCTGACGAGGACACAGCAGGCACGGCGCGCACCAACATCGTGCGGGCCACGGACACGAACCACCTCCACGGGTTCAGCACTGGCGGCATCAGCGCGAACCACACGCACAGCGGGACGACCGCGAACCCGAACAACAACCACTCGCACAGCGTGGACATCGCCGCGTTCACCAGCGGTGGGTCCAGTTCTACGGCGCACAGCCATGGGGTGACGGTGGATGCGGTGGGGTCTTCGTCCGCGTCGCAGTCTCACGAGAATCAGCCTCCGTACTATGTTCTGACCTACGCGATCAAGACCTAGGAGAACCAAAATGGCAGCAAAGGATTGGCGTAATTCGGAGAAGTTGATTCGGAATCCGGATCGCAACCCGGACTGGCCGGACTGGTTCACTGGGCAGTACCCAGAGACGTACTTCGCCAAGCACCTGATGCAGTTCGCAGGTAAGCCGAACCTGCGGTTCTTGCAGATCGGGGCGTACACGGGGGACGCCTCGATATGGCTGATCGAGAACGTGCTCACCGATCTGACCTCGCAGTTGATCGACGTGGACACATGGGCTGGGTCTGATGAGCCTGCTCATGAGGGTCTCGACTGGGACGCGATCTACTCCTACTACAGGCACCGCGTGTCCTTCTTCGGGAACCTGCTGCCGCAGCGGTTCACCTCGGACGAGTTCTTCCGCATCAACCCGCCGCCCTTCGACTTCGTCTACATCGACGGCAGCCACGAGACGCATCAGGTGCTCCGCGACGCGATCAACGCGGACACGTACCTCAACCCCGGCGGGATCATCGCGTTCGATGACTACCAGTGGTACGAGGAGGGCAACACTCGAAACGTCCCCGGCCCTGCGATCGACGCATTCGTCCGGTGCATGGAGAACACCTACGACGTGATCGATACCGGTCAACAGGTCTGGTTGCAGAAGCGGGCATGAAACTCGCCCAGCGTCGCGCGCTTGCGGAGTTGTCGCTGATCGTGGATGTGGTGTCCCAGACACCTAACCGCGAGCGTGACTCGATGTGGTGGGCTCAGATTCGCCGACTGATCTGTGAGCGGCATGGGATCTCGACCATGTTCCTGTCCCCCGGACATATGGTGGACGATCGAGGCTTGCCCATGGTTCTCTCTCCCAGAGGGGCGGAGGCGCTGGCGATGGCCGCTCAAGGACACACCGTCCCTAGTGCAGCCAGAGAGTTGGGATTGTCGGAGAATACGGTCAAGACACACCGTCAGCGGGCCAAACAGGCTCTGGGGGCGAGCACAACAGCGCAGGCAGTAGCCATTGCAATGCGTCTAGGAATCATCGAAGGGAATCAGAAGGATGAGTCGGAACAGGATGTTGGCAGGTCTGCTGGGGCTGGCGCTGGTCGTGCCGGTGGGGGGACTGATGGCGAGCGCGAGCGCGAACTCGAAGGATGGCCCTGAGCCTGTCTGCGTCGGGCAGCACTACTCGCTCAAGGGCAACTCGGGGATCGGCAAGGACGAGACTCCGGTGTTCCCCGCCGACTACTGGCAGGCGAACACGAAGCAGGAGCCGCACGGCGATCAGGCTGCGACGTGGCCGAACGGCAAGCCGGGCCTGCACTACACGTCGGCTGGCAGCAGCGGGAAGCGGGACTGGTTCTACTACACCGAGGTCTGCGAGACGCCTCCCCCGTCGGAGGAGCCGACCGACCCTCCGACTGAGGAGCCGACTGAGGAGCCAAGCGAGACACCGACTCCCAACGGAAGCGGTACACCGAGAGAGGGCAGCGAGTCGCCCACGCCTGAGGTCACTGTGACCGAGACTGCCACGGCTACGGCCACTGCCACGGCTACGGCCACGGCTACGGCCACCGAGACAGCCACGGCCACTCCGAAGCCTGAGGTCACCGTCACTGAGACAGCCAAGCCGGAGCCGAAGGCCACGGTCACCAAGACGGCCAAGCCTGAGCCGAAGAAGTCCACCGCGACTCCGACGACTCCGGCAACGCCCAAGACGACACCCAAGCCGAAGTCTCCGGCCACGCCGCTGCCGAAGTGCACTGATGTCGCCAAGGACCTGAAGAACACCGTTGTCGAGAAGGATGGCGCGGGTTCTGAGGGCGTGGCCTGCACCCCGTAGCACCATGCTCAGTCTCCGGGTCGTCTGCGACCGATGCCTGACAGAAGCGCGACCACCCCAACCCGTTGGGATGTCATCGAAACTTCCGTCACCTCGTGAACAGGCGGCCCGGGACGGCTGGGCCTACGTCGAACTGACATGGCCTGTCACCGATCTCTGTCAGGACTGTCAATGAATCGGTTCGACCTGCGGCACCTCCCACAGGGCTGAGAGACTCGATTACATGCCCAGTCTGAGTTTCCGGAACGGTGGGAGTTGGGACCCGCTCTCCGCGCGAGGCCCCACTGGTCCTGAGGGACCGACCGGTCCTACCGGGGATGCGGGTCCGACTGGTCCCACCGGTCCGACAGGGGCAGACGGAAACCGGGGTTCTACGGGTCCAACGGGTCCTACCGGGGTATCGGGACTGACAGGTGATACCGGGATCGCGGGTCCCACCGGACCTGCTGGGGCCAAGGGGTCAACGGGCAGTGTGGGTCCCGCAGGACCTCGCGGTGCAACTGGAGGACCGGGAGACACAGGTCCGCAGGGAGCATCCGGGGATGCCCACGACCGCTGGCGAATGGTCCGAGGGATCACTGCTATCCCGGGCGGCAGCGGTGCCCACAACACTGTCGTGGTCGGGTACGGGCTCACGTACACCTCCACTCCTGACTGCGTGGTGACGGCCAACACCACGGTGCTCGGCTGGAACGGGTCTCTCAAGGAAGACGGATCCGCCGCCACCAGTTGGGTGGAGGGAGTGGGCGCGGACACCCTGAACAACCTCACGATGACTCTGATCGTGTTGCGCTCGAATGCGACGAACACCTACGCGCACTGGGTGGTCTGGGGGACGGTGTACTGATGCCCGTTCTCTACTACCGCGATCCCGCTGATGATCAGTGGAAGCCGCTCAATGACCCGGGTCCAGAAGGTCCAGTTGGTCCCACTGGCGCGCAGGGTCCTCAAGGCGCTCAGGGACCCACGGGGGCGACAGGCGCTGTCGGAGCCGCTGGTTTCTCTGGACCGACTGGACCCACCGGGGCGACCGGAGGGAAAGGCACTTCCGGGATTCAGGGACCCACAGGTGCGCAGGGCGCTGTCGGGACTACCGGAGGTCAGGGCTCTCAGGGACCTACGGGGTTCACAGGGACTACCGGAGGTCAGGGTCCTCAGGGCGTGTCCGGACAGCCCCGTGGATGGGTGGTCAGGTTCGGGTACGTTGTCGTCAATCCGGTAGCCAACCGGGTCATCTCGACCCCGGTGTCCTTCTCCAGCGGGTACGGGTCCGGATCCTTCTCGCAGGTTCCCGTGGTGCTGGTGGCTGCGAACTCCTCCGTTCCGGGCACGGTTCGACGCACCGGACAGAGCGCCGTGACCACTGTTGGATTCGAACTGGAGATCGTGCGCACCAACTCCACGGCGACCGGGATGCACTGGATAGCGCTGGGGGTCTGACATGGGTATGTACTTCCGGGATCCGAACTCAGGAGACTGGGTCCTTCTTCCTCTTGTTGGGGAGACTGGACCTACCGGCCCCACAGGATCTGCCGGAGTCGCTGGCTCGGTGGGTTCGTCTGGACCCACAGGATCCCAAGGGTCCTCCGGGTCCGTGGGGGTCACGGGACCCACCGGGCCACAGGGTGCCAAAGGTGCCACGGGGGACACCGGACCGACCGGTCCCACTGGTCCTACGGGAAACCCGGGTGCGACCGGTCCAACTGGACCAACCGGACAGGGAGGGGCGAAGGGGGCGACAGGGCCAACGGGAGCCACTGGAACGGACTTCCCGTACGTGTTCCGGGTCGGGGAGACCACAGTGAGTGGGTTCGCGGCGAACACCAACCACACGGGGCCGTGGACCACGTTCTCCTCCCCGTATTCGTCGGTTCCGCAGTTGGTGGTCTCCATGCGGTCATCCGGCGTTGGGGACCCGTGGGTGAACGTCACCCACACCGGGCTGAGCAGTTCCGGGTTCTACCCCTGCATCTACCGGACCAACACCTTCAACTGCATCTGCGATTGGATGGCTGTCGGGGGACGACCTGCACTGCTGCTGCGAAGTGCCGCCCGGGAGCAGGTAGCCGCCTTCAATGACGTGGGACGCTACGTGTTCTACATCCAGACCCCCCAGAGCGGGAGTGGTCATGAGATCGTGGAGGCGATCGACAAGAAGTCCGATGAGATCACGGGAGTGCTCCGCCTGTTCAACGAGAGCGGGTCCGTGGTCAAGGAGTACGGGCCGGGTGAATGGTTCTCGGCTCAGCGCGAGTACTTGATGTGAGGAGTGACCTATGGGCTTCCGGCCTGACGGCGTGCATGTGTTTGGAGTGGTGTCCCCCCATCGCACACGCGACGGGCAGGAACAGATCATGGTCGTGGAGGCGATGAGTTGGGCTCAGTTCGCCGACGATGAGGGCGGTCAGCACCTTGCCCTGTCTGACTCGAAGGGCGAGATCGTAGAGCGCTTCGGCCCCGGTGAGTGGTCCGATGTGCTCATGGAGGTGCCGGGAGTTGACGCTCCCGAGGAGGAGCCCTCGTAAGCCCAGTTCGAACTTCGAATCCCCTCTATCGTGGACGCATGACTGATTGGATGAGTGCTGATTGGGTGAAGTTGACTCTGGCGGCGGTCATCGCCGGGCTGGGCGCGCTCCTCATCGCTGTCGAGGACGACGTTATGTCCACAGCGGAGTGGGTGGCAGTTCTGCTCGCGATCTTCACCGCGATGGCAGGCACTGAGGCGGTCGTTCAGCGCTCGCGTGCCAAGAAGGCGGAGGCAGAGGTAGAGGCTGTCAAGAGGTCGAGTCCGCAATGACCTTTCGTCTCCGAATCGTTTTGTGGCTGACGTTCGTCCTGTCCAACGCCGCCCTGATCATGTTCGCCTTGCTGCCGATGAGCAATGTGATCTTCGCGGAGGTCGTGGTCATTCTCCTCGCCGGGATCGCGATGGTCACCGTCACCATCAACGCCTTCCATCCGACGGTGTGGTCGGGGTACGGCTATCTGTTGACCGGGGCGGTCAGTCTCTACACGGTTCTGGCGTTCCTGTTCACAGCATCGGATCTGAGCGAGGAGTGGGTTCCCGCAGCAGTTCTCGCCCTCCTGTCGTCCTCTGTGTTGGGGTACACCGTCCACATCGCTCTCGAAGAGGATTCCGTCGATGCCTGAGTCATGGGAGGGAGTCCTCATCCTCTTGGCCGTCACGGGGATCACACTGTTCGCTGACATCGCTCGTCGGTGGCTGGGGCCTCCGCGTGATCCGGCCAACTACGTGTCTCCGAGGTACCCGGACGCGAGTGACTACGTTCCCCAGAGGACTCCAGTTCCGGAGAAGAAGGAGCCCGAAGTCGAAGAGAAGGGCGACGACAACTACTGGGGCTACGACGAGGGTGGAGAGGGTGGCAACGGCGAAGTGAAGGATGAGGAGCGCGGCGCATGACATCCCCTGTCCCCGGATTCAAGGTCACCACTCCGTACAAGAAGACGGGGTCTTCTTGGAAGGCGTGCGGTTGGCATACTGGCGTGGACTTCGCTGCCCCGAAGGGGACGCTGGTCGTCGCGGCTCGTGGCGGGAAGGTCAAGCACACGTCCTACGGCTCCGCCTTCGGAGACAAGCAGTTCGCCATCCTCTGCCCGGACGGGACCGAGGACTTCTACGCGCATACGGACACTCGACCGACGAACGGCAAGATCGTGGTCGCTGGTCAGGCGGTTGCCAAGGTCGGAGCGCGCGGGAACACCACCGGTCCCCACCTTCACTTCGAGCGGCATGACCGCCAAGGTCAGTGGAACTGCGGCAATATGCGTGATCCTCAGGCGTCCATCGACCACGAAGGGGTCGTGATCGGCAAGGTCTACCTGTCCAAGTTGAAGTACGGACAGATGGACTCCGACAGCGTGAAGCGTCTCCAGTTGGCGCTCAACGGGCACAAGTTGGAGAACGGCTCGAATCTGCCCCTGTCAGGCAACTACCTGAAGCAGACCGACAACGAGATCCGGCTGTGTCAGCAGCAGCACGGGTTCGGCAGTGATGCAGAGGGCGAGTCCTATGTTGGACCCAAGCAGGCCGAGCACCTGTTCGCGGGCACGGGACACACGATCATCGATGATCGTGAGCCAGATGTTCCAGTCAAGTGGTTCCCTGCCCCCGCTCTTGTCGCCCTGTTCAGGGAAGTGGACGCGAAGTGGCCGAATCGGAGCAAGAGGTCCGACGGCATCATCGGGGACTATGCCCATTCGAAGTCCAAGAACGAGCACAACCCGGTGGGCCATGAGTTCGGTCCGAAGAACGGAACGCCGGGGTCGGTTCATGCCGCCGACATTACTGCCGAGGGAATCGACTCCATGGCGGTGGTGAAGGACTGGTTGATCGGGGACGATCGGGTCTGGTACGTCATCCACAACAGCAAGATCTGGTCGAGGACGTATGACTGGGCGGAGCGGGACTACAACGGATCCAACCCGCACACCTCGCATCTGCATGTCTCGCTCCGCGAGGAGACGCAGGAACTCGCTGTGGCGGCGGAGCAGAACGTCGCCACATGGGAGAAGGAGGAGGAGAAGCCTGAGCCTCCGCCTGTGGAACCCCCCGGAGAGATCACCTTCCCGCTGGGCATCCAGTACTGGTACAGCAAGAAGCCCGCTGGGACACTCAAGGTGTCGGGGTACACCCGTCTCGATGTCCCTTCATGGTCTCCGAAGAGGGACAGTCTGATCTTCGGGATGGTGTACCTGAACGTGTCTCCGACCTTCAAGGACGACAGAGACGTGGGCGCGCTGCGTGTTCGGGTCGTTCGCGAGGACTTCAACGGTCAGGCTTCCGACGAATCCGGATATCAGGACTTCCTGATGATCGGGAAATGGTTGATCACGCACGTATGGTTTGAGTCGGGCGAGGCCGGGAGGCCGCTTCACTGGGAGATGAACAATCGGCTGGGTCTGGAGTCTGCGGAGATCTCCACCCGCTACGCCAAGTTCTTCGCTATCCCGTGGATCATCGAGGTCCCGGGAACGAGCATGGTCAAGGAGGCGGTGGCAAAGGTGAGGGCGTGGGCGACGAAGTCGCATCAGGAGGAGACCGAACTCGGCGCTGAATCACCGCCTAGCGACTGACATGTCTCAGCGGTATCTGGCTCCTACCAACCTGTTCTACCGCGAGAACGACCCGTGGCCCCCGGAGTTCCCGCAACCGAACACCGGGGACATCTACTTCAACACGGTCTCTGACACCATCCGTGTCTTCTACGACGACGCATGGCACGACGCATCATCGTCCGATCCCGGTGGCGGCGGCGAGATCGGCCCCACCGGTCCTATGGGCCTCACTGGTCCGACCGGACCCGGTGGACCTACTGGACCCACGGGCGCTGCCTCGACCACCCCCGGACCGACTGGACCCACTGGAGTCTCTGGCTCTGTGGGCACCACGGGTCCGACCGGACCCACAGGAAGTGGCGCGACAGGACCGACAGGACCGACAGGTGCCCGAGGGGCAACCGGGCCGACCGGAACCTCAGGACCCACAGGACCCTTGGGTCCGACTGGAGCCGATGGATCGTCTGTGACGATCGTTGGGTCGGTAGCCAATGCCGCTGCCCTACCCGTGTCGGCGAACGTGAACGACGGATACATCACGCAGGACGACGGACATCTGCACGTGTGGGACGGCATTCAGTGGAACGACGTGGGCATCGTTCGAGGTCCCACTGGTCCTGAGGGTCCATCGGCGGTCAGCACGGATGCGGACAACGCCGCCATCCTTGGCGGGGACGGTCTCGTCTACGTCCCGAACATCGGGATCGGGGAAGAAGTCGCAATCCAATCAGCCCCGGAACCGGTGGCTGCTGGTCTGGATCTGTGGGTGAATCTCGATGAGCCGGGAATATCCCCCGTCTTCACCCACTCAGACCTGCTTGGTCTGGGGTCGGATGACCATTCCCAGTACCACACTGACGCCCGAGGGGACGCGAGGTACGCGATCTTGGGGCGCACGATCTCTGCCGGAAACGGACTGACCGGCGGAGGGTCGCTCTCTGCCAACCGGACCATCGACGTGGGAGAGGGGACGGGGATCTCTGTCACTGCTGACGCGGTATCGCTGGACACCGGGTACACCGATGCTCGATACATCCAACACACGGAGTCGGAGGCGGTCATCTCCTCCACCAGCCCCGCCTCTGGTACTCCGGCAGGCGGTACCGGCACAGTCTGGGTGCAGTACTAGCCATGGCACTCGATGTCTGGAATGGGTCTTCGTGGGCTGACGCGAAGAACGTGTGGGTCTGGAATGGGTCCTCGTGGGTGAACGCATCGTCGGTGAAGGTCTCCGATGGGGGCGGCGGGTGGACTCTTGCATGGCCCATCAGCACAACTGTCGGTGTATCTGGCCCGGCCATGACTCTCAGCACTCAGTCTGGCGGTAACGCTGCCTCCCCCAACGCTCTGATCACCCCGCTGTTCACGGTCACAGTCGGAGACCCCAACACGCTGAGCCAGATCGAGTTCCAGATGTCCTACGCAGGCGGCGCGTGGACGACGTACAAGACGTGGACGAATCCCACTGGGACCTCGATGACGCACTCGCAGGCGTTCAGCACGGCGGGGCCGTGGAAGTTCCGTGCTCTTGGCACCTACAAGGCCAGCGGCACTGTGCTGTCCAGTGAAGGGTCAATCACTTGCTACAAGAAGACCCTCACTACGTCCATCGAGTCCGGGTACTCCTCAACTCCCGCTGTCGGCACGGAGACTCGGTTGAGGGCTGCCGCTCCTGAGGGCGCGGAACTCGGTGCGACGTACAGCACGTGGTACTACAAGTACAGCGGCCAGTCTTCGTGGACCAACTACAACAATGGTTCCAATCCACTGTCGTGGACCCCCGGAGGCACGACCTCGATCCAGTGGCTCTGGCAGGAGCGCTTCTCGGACGGATCCATCCTCAACTCAAGCGCTACGACGATCAGCCCGATACCTGCCGGTGTTCCGATCGATCCTCCGAACACGGGCATCGGGATGGTGTTCTCCGAGCGGTACTCCCTGTCGAGCACAACTGGGACGATCACGCAGTACGCACCGATCTACCTCGCGGTGGAGTGTGGTGCTGGTCAGATCGTGGAGTGGCTGTACTCCAAGAACGGCGGACTGTCCTACGATGCGTTCCCCCGGAAGTCGAGGGGGTCGTCGTCGGCGGACGCCGGGTACGGCGGGTACGCCAAGACGTGCATCTTCCCCGACACGGTGGGGGAGTGGTTGATCGTGTGCCGTTGGGGGCCGTACACGACTGCTCCGCAGGCGTTGCAGGTCACGGCGGGTGGCCCGCAGTGGACCTCCAAGATGCAGGCGTTGAACTCGCGGATCGCTGCCGCGCCTTCTCTGAATTACCGGGAGTACGGGTACATCGCGCCGAACGGGGCCAACGACGGCGACACGTTCGACTGGCAGCGGACCGACTCGAACGGAAACGCAATCGCCATCGGGTACACACTTGGGCCGGACGGCAACGGGGCGTACCTTCCGAGTACCTACGTTGGGTCGGTCGCCAACCGGTACCTCGGGGTGCAGGCACCGGAGTACAGCGACACGTCTGGCAAGGACTGGCAGTGGGGCAAGTCGGCGTGGCGGCGCAACGTGGAGCACGTGCCTCTGTGGCAGCCGATCCGGATGCTGTCCATGTACCCGTCGGGTAAGGGCTTCGACTCGTCGCGCGGCGACGGGAACTTCCGTATGTGCCGGTCTGTGTGGGTGCCCGACCTCAACGCGGACGTGTGCGAGGTGCTGGTCGATGAAGGTCTGGCGAAGTCCTACACACAGAACGACGACACGGAGTTGCAGCGCGGCAATGCGAACATGGCCCGAATGGAGCGGGCGTCGTTGGCGGGAATTGCCATCTTCCGCAACACGAACGCTGAGGCGGGCAAGTGGAGATGCGAGTTCGACGCCAACGAGATCTTCCTCTACAACATCTCAGCAGGGGCCAACCGGTACGTGGGTGACTGGCACGTCATGGACATGGCCGGTGTGACGAACCACTGGCAGATCAAGAACAACCCAGAGGGTGTTGGTCCCCTGTACTGCGATCAGGGAGCCATGATCCGGATCAACATGGGTGGTTTGGACAACTCTCCTGCACTGGAGACTGCTTCCGTCCACCTGAACGAGGCCGACGACGAGCCGGGGGAGTTGATCTGTTGGGCACGCAGACTTGAGGGCGTCGCTGGGAATGGCGTGTCCATGGAGATGGCGATCAACAGGAATGCGTAGGTCCGGATTCGAACTTCGAATGTGTAAACTAGGTTGTGTGAAGTGCTCAGTAGATGCCTGTGACAAGGCCGTGGTCGCCCGTGGGTGGTGCCGGACGCACTACATGCGTTGGAAGAGACATGGCGATGTCAACACGGTCAAGCGTCAGTCTGGCCGGGTCTGCTCAATAGAGGGCTGTGGGAAGCCACACCAGAGCAGGGGCTGGTGCTGGACCCACTACGAGAGGTGGCGCACTCACGGGGATCCCCTGTTCGAGGCAGAGCACTCTCAGTGGCTTGGGGATGCTGTTGGCTACGCCGGAGCCCATGAGCGACTTCGTAGGGAGCAGGGTCCAGCGTCCAGCAGAGACTGCGTGGACTGTGGAGCCCCCGCTGAACATTGGTCTTTGAAGAGGGACTATCGAGGGGATCTGAAGAAGAACGATCAGGATCAGATCTGGACTCTCGACTGGGATGACTACGAGCCTCGCTGTGTTCCATGTCATCGGGAGTACGACAAGACTTGGGGCGGACGGAAGGGGCGTCCCCCAGTTAGCCTGAGTACATGAGGCACAGCGATCCCGGTGGGAGATTCAGCGTGCCGTGGGAGCAGACAGCCATCTTCGACGGCATCGATGGGGAACTCCGGTCCCCGGTCGGTCACCACGTCCAGTGGATCGAGTTCGACCCGGACGCCTCCGCCGTGGATGAGATCTACGACGTGGCGGATCAGGTCACAGGTCGTCAGTGGAAGGATCCTGTGCGGATCCCCGCCTTCGCAGCCTTCATCTATCAGGGACCCTCGATCCACAACGATCGAGGCTTCTACAACACCGACATCCTGCGCGTGAGCGTGGCTATGGACGTGATGGAGCGGGTCTTCCCGGGTCTCGTCTGGGACCCTGACACCCACATCCGGGACCGGGTCCTGTACCGGGGGAAGATCTTCGTCCCCACGCGGATCTACCTGCGCGGTTTACTGCGGAACGCGCACACGATCTTCACGATCGACGCCAATCAGGTCAATCCCGAGGAGTACGTCAACGATCCCCAGTTGGTCGAGTGGTCCAGCCGGGACGTGTACCCACCGCAGCCGAATGACCCCCAGATGGTCAGGACGCGGACCTCAAGGTAGGCTGTCCTTCGTCTTCTTCCCAAGGGATGACACGAACTGCCCCGGCTCTTTGCTCCCCCGTTGAGCGCCGGGGCTTTTCGTTGCGTTGAGCCTGACGGGGATTCTCCGTGCCCATACGGTTGTGGTCATAGGAGGAGTCCACTGCGGGGCTCCCCCCGAATGCGGCAAGGGGCGGTGCGGAATGCCCGAGGGACTGAAGGCTGTCGATGCGGCCTTGGATCGTGTTGCCTCGCGCATGACCCCCGTCATCCAGAACCGCGCTGTTGAGGCCGGATGGCCGGAGGATGTCGCCTCCCGCCTCTCCATGGTTCGGTCCCCCACCGGTATCGGAGTCCACTTCAGTGGTGACTCCACGGAGGCAGAAGATCTGGAGTTCGGCAGCGCCACGTCTGGGCCTCGATCGGTTCTCACCTCCTTCCACACTCCCGCGATGAAGCAGCAGATCGAGAAGATCTCACGGGACTCGATGGACGAGATCATCGAGCGGATCGGGAAGGTGTTCTCATGACCGCTGTCCCTACCTACCCGTCCGAGGGATTCCTCCTCGATGAGGACCGAGCCCTCCGCGACCTCATGAAGGGGATCGTCGTCTCGGACAACGAGAACCAGACCCGGAACGTCGAGGCGTGGTTCGGTCATCCGGATCAGGAACTGCGGGAGCAGAAGTACCCGTACATCACCGTGGACCTGATCGAGATCACTGAGGGTCTGGACCGGGTTCACCGAGGCGACCTCTGGCTCGACAACGAGCCCCCGGAGTGGTGGGGGTACCCGCCGCTCGCTCCGGACCACAAGTGGCGGACGGAGATGACCACCCCGGTCGATCTTCACTACCAGATCGGAACGTGGTCGAGGCACCCCCGCCATGATCGAGAGATCCTCCGGGCCTGCATCCTTGGCGGTCGAACCTCGCTGCGTGCGGGAGTGGTCAGGACGGCAGACGGATTCATCCGTCGGCTGGACTATCTGGGCCACGTGAAGAGGGACCGCGAGGAGAACGGCAAGAGGCTCTACAACAACATCTTCCGCTTGCGGATGTCCTCTGAGGTCCCGTTCGGGGTCGTGGAGCAGTTCCAGCAAGTGGATTCGGTGCACCTCAACATCCGCACTCGGGCGGACGAGTGGCGGGGCGAAGAAACCCTCGACTCGGTAGTTGTGACGGAGTAATGACCGGCCTGTACGCATACTCGATTGGAGAAGTCGCATGACCCGTCCCGGCGTTTACGTCAGTGAAGCCCCGCTCCCCCGCGTGGTCGCGAACCCGAATACCTCCGAAGCAGTCGGTGGGTTCTTGGGTACCGCCCTTCGCGGGCCGACCCAGCCCGTCCTCGTGACCTCGTGGTCCGACTTCGCCGCCAAGTTCGGTGGATTCGGCTCGGGTACCACCCTCCCGGACGCTCTCTACCAGTTCTTCAACAACGGAGGCAGCGTCGCCTACGTCACGCGCGTCCTCGCCTCCGACGCTGTGGCGGCGACCGCCACCTTCAATGACACCGCCGATGATCGTCTGACGATCACCGCTGTCACGGAGGGCGTGTGGGGCAACGGCATCACGGTGGACGTGGTCGTGGAGTCCAACTCCAACACGTTCACGCTCACTGTCCGGGAGATGATCCGGGGAACGAGCGTCACGGTGGAGCGGTTCCGCGACCTGTCGATGGATCAGACCTCGCCCCGGTACGTCGTGGGAATCGTCAACTCCCCGACCATCGGAAGCAACTACATCTCAGTGGTGGACATCGACAAGGATGACGCTCCGCTGGCTGACGGAGGCACCGACACCCTCACCGCAGGATCTGACGGTGTCGCCGGGGTCGTCGCGGGCGACTACAGCGCGGCCTTCGACGGCTTCGATGACATCAACGCCAACTTCATCTTCAACGCCCCCGGCGTTCCCGATGTGTCGGCGCTGGTCTCCAAGATCGAGGGACCGACCGGTCGTCAGGACTCGATCATCATCGTGGACACCGCCGAGAACCAGACTCCGGACATGTTGGGGGCCTCGCTTCCGACCTCGTCCTACGCGGCGGTGTACTACCCGTGGGTCTACATCTCCGACCCGGCTCCGGATTCGGTCCGGGGTGGCATCAAGAAGGTTCCTCCGGGCGCATCCGTTGTGGGGATGATCCTCCGCACGGATACCTCCCGAGGCGTCTTCAAGGCCCCGGCGGGTGTGGGGGCCACGCTGACCGGCGTGGTCGCCAACGAGACCCGGCTCACCAACACTGAGTTGGATGCCCTCGCGGGGATGAACGTGAACGTCGTCCGCCCGGTTCCGGGCTCCGGCATCGCGGCCATGGGCGCACGTACCCGGGCGTTCGGAACCACCGACCAGTACGTCTCGGTCCGTCGAACGATCAACTACGTCAAGAAGCGGGCCACTGAGGTCAGCAGGTTCGCGCTCTTCGAGCCGAACTCCCCCGCCCTGTGGGAGCAGTTGCGGGTCGCCAACGGTGCGTTCCTCTCGGAACTCTGGCAGATCGGGGGCCTCGCCGGTCTCGACTTCGCTCAGGCGTTCTACGTCAAGTGTGACGGTGAGAACAACACCGTACAGACCATCTCCAATGGAGAGGTTCACGTCGAGATCGGGATCGCACCCGCGTTCCCAGCAGAGTTCATCGTCATCCGCGTCGGCCAATTCGAGTCGGATGCTTCAACCGTCGTCACTGAGGAGGTCTGACCCATGGGTACGGCTGCTGCCAATGCCAATCTTCCGATCAATGGTCGGGACAACTTGAACTCGGATCCCACGAGGAACTTCCGGTTCCTTGTGGAGTTCCAGCCCTACGGGGACCCGCACCCGATGAAGAAGGTGAACTTCGGGTTCACGTCGGTCTCGGGTCTGTCCATGGCCGTGGAGTCCATCCCTTACCGCGAGGGCGGGATGAACACCACCCTGCACCAGATCCCGGGGCAGGCGTCGTTCTCCCCGATCACGCTCACCCGGGGCGTTCATCTGGGCAACAGTCAGGCGTGGCGATGGATGAAGCGTCTGTTTGCTGCGGTGGGTCCGACCACCAATGGCGGGTACCCCGCGTACCAGTTCCGGTCCTCGGTCACGATCCACGTTCTCCAGCACCCGGTGAACATGGGCAACGACACGGGCGTCCAGTACGGCGACGGGCTTGTTGGATCCCGCAACGATCCGATCGCCATGTCCTTCCGGGCGTACAACGCTTGGATCTCGTCGCTCGCGTACTCTGACCTGAACGCTGGCGACAACGCCATCGCGGTCGAGCAGATGACTCTCGTCCACGAGGGGCTCGACATGTACTGGGAGAAGGACCTCGGTGGGCAGGCCACTGTGAGGAACGCTTCACAGTTCGCACTCTGATACTCAAAGGAGCATAGAAGGTGACGACAGACATTCGGATCAACGATCCCAGCGTCCAGCAGGTAATCCACGAGGCCAATCAGGGGACGGCTGAGCGCCCCAGTGGCCCTGTGCTGGAGGATCCCCGAGACTCTGTCTTCACTCTCGCTGCGGGGTATGTGACGAACGACGGGACATGGGCCAAGACGTTCGAGGTCCGGGAACTGACGGGTAGGGACGAAGAAGCCCTTGCTCGGATCTCGGACCTCGGACGGTCCGTCACCGCCATGATCTCTCGGGCGACGGTTCGTCTGGGGCCGGACAAGGTGACGGATGAGGCTCTGGACAGTCTCGTCGCGGGGGACTGGGACACGATCCTCCTCGCCATCCGGACTGCGACCTTCGGCCCAGAGGTGGAACTCACTCCGACCTGCAACTCCTGTCGGACGAAGTACGAGGTCACCGTGGACATCACGAAGGATCTCTCGATTCGAACTTCGAATATCGAGGATCTGACGTGGACCGTCCAAGGTAAGCGGAGTGTGTACGAGGTCTCCCTCTACACCGGGGCGACCCAGAGGAAGATCCTCGCCCAGATGGGTGAGGAAGGGCGGACTGTCGCGGTCATCAACACCGAGATCCTGTACGACAGCATCTCCTCGATCGACGGACTTCCAGTGCTGGGCTTGGACGATGTTCGGGATCTCCCGATCGCGGACCGGAGAGCACTGCTGGAATCGATTCAGGAACGAAGGGTGGGGCCGGATCTTCAGGGGGTGACGATCAAGTGCCCCACTTGCGGCAATGAGCAGCCATATCCGCTCAGCGCCGCCGCCTTGTTTCAATGAAACACACCACTCCTACGGAACACTGACTCTCCTGTACGACGTACTGACTCAGAAGTACCCCGGTTGGACCCTGAGCGAGATCCGGGACCTGTCGATCCGGGAGCGAAAGAACTGGCTAGAGATCGTGCGTTGGCGACATAGGAGGTAAGTGATGTCTGAGGATCCGGTCTTCAGCGGGTTCAGCAGCGGCGACTCCGCGAGCACCTTCGCCAACGTCATCTCCGGCATCAAGTCGGACATGGCTGCGATCGAGAAGAGCGCCAAGGCCATCGAGCGCAGCCTCCACCGGGCCTCCTCCTCCCGCATCTCCACGGGAGGAGCGGGGAGCGCTCCTACAGGCGCGGGTGGAACTGGCGTCACCAAGGATCAGGGGATGTCCCTCGGGGAGATCTCCAGCAGTGTCCCCGGCAAGATGCGGGCACTCGCGTTCGGCGGTGGAGCACTCGCTGGAGGGTGGGCAGGAGGCATCGCGACAGCGGGCCTCCCGGACCTTCGGGTAACTCCGAATGAGGCGCTGAACTACGAGGCCGCGAAGTTCGGCACGATGCAGGCCACGGGGTCCTTCGGCTCCTTCCAGAACATCATGGACTCGGCGAAGACGGACTTCAACGTCCAGAATCAGCAAGCCTTCATGCAGTCCATCGTGGCGGGCACCCAGCGGGGTGGCATGGTCGGACTGATGGGCGGGGGCACCGTCGGAGAGCGTCGGGCTGGGACGATCATCGGTGGGTTCAGCAGTCTCGCGGGGATGGCTGGAATCGACCAGTCCACCGTGGGCAGCACCATGAACTCGATGTACGGGGCGACGGCGTACTACTCCGCGCTGGCGGCAGGAGTCCAGACCCGAAACCCAGTCACCGGAGAACTCGCCTCCGCCGAGTCCATGGTGAATCAGTTGTGGGCCAACACGGGGATGAAGGGGAAGTCTGGTCAGGACGCTCTTACCCAGATCGACATCGACTACGGGTACGCCGGTCAGGGACGTGCTCAGTTGATGCAGATGTTCGGCGGGGACGAGAACGCCGTCCAGTCCGTGATCGAGGGCATGCGTATCCGTGCCCAGAACGAGGGAAAGGCGCTCACAGCCGGTCAGATCGAGGAGCAGTCCAAAGAGGCCGGAATCCTTGGCACCAAGGAGACGCAGGGACTGGAGACGGCGCGCGCTCTGGAGTCGGCGAATCTGGGCCTGACCGCTGAGTACGCCATGGACGTGACGACCGGGTTCGCGGATGCGGCGGAGAAGATCACCGAAGCAGTGAACCTTCTCGCGGACCTTGAGGGACCTCTCCGGACCATCGTGGGCAAGTACATGGAAATCGCAGCGGAGTTGGACACCTTCCAGACAGAGGTCCCGGGAATGACCAAGGACCTCACGAACTTCTTCGGGGGTCTGCCCGGTGCCATCCTGATGGCACTCGGAGGAAAGTCCCTCCTTGGTGGAGCCCTGAAGACGGGCGCAGGCGTTGCGGCGCGGGGTGCCGGGGCTGCTGCCCTCTCGGCTGCTGCTCCTCTTGCCATTCCTGCCGCAGCCCTCGTCGGAACGACTCTGGCCGTGGGTGCCGTAGGTACGTGGGCGGTGAACAGGTACACCGACTACCCGGAGCATGGTGGCTCGAAGGCGAACTCGGCAATCGCGCGCAACGCGGGCACGAACACGCGGTCCTCTGGGTACGGCTCCTACGCCGAAGGCGAGTGGAACGTCGAGAGCGACCAGATCGCCCGCATCCACCATGGGGAGATGGTCCTGCCCAACCGGGTCGCCTCAGCGGTCCGCGAGGAACTGGCGCTCGGACAGACCTCGGGACCGGTCAACAGCAGGACCTCGCCCAAGAAGGGCGGCGAGGGGACCACCGTCAACATCTACCTGACCGTGCAGCGGGCATCTGATCAAGAGGCGGTGCAGTTCGCCCACAAGGTGAAGCGCCTCATCGATGACGATCAGGAACTCCTGAGCATTGGGTCCGGGAGGTTCTGATGCGCCCTTCTGTTCCCGGAGGCTCCTACGGCAACGTCGCCATCACGTCGCCCTCCAATCCGATGGAGGATCGGGAGATCGCTATCACATCCCCGTCCAACCCCATGGAGGACATGGACAGCGGAGGTGACTCCTCAGCAGGTACCGGTGAGGAAGAGATCCCCATGATGGATGCGTCGGGGATGCCCTTCCGGTTCAACCCGCCCCTGCATCCGGCTGCCCGTCATGTTCGGGCGGACTTCGGGGCGAAGACCTACAAGCGGGGTCAGGACGACATCCTCTACAGCGAGACCGCCATGAAGTTCGGGGCGGACTCTGCGAGGCGAGATGGAGGTTCCTCCGCCTTCGAGAACCTCCGTCTTGGGCGCATCGTTCAGGGGGACATGGCCCTGACAGCAGCCATGCTGGAATCCAATAAGCGGTACGGGATGAGGTTCCTCTACAACCCCTCGCAGGTCTCAGGTGGACTGAGCGTGGGGGTGGACTTCATCCCCAGCCAGCAATCCACCGGGTCCTTCGTTCTTCAGGAGGGACTGGAACAACTCACCTTCGAGATCTTGGTCAATCGGATCCCTGACGTGCAGACGAGGGCGGGCCGGAACGAGTACGGTCCGATCTCGATCAGCAAGGAGGACCGGAAGCAGATCCAAGAGCGCGGCACCCACTACGACATCGACTTCCTGTACCGGTGCGCCAATGGGACCCACAACCTTCGATCTCGGTCCACCACGGGCGACATCGGTCTTCTTCTGCCCAACCCCTGCAATCTGGTGCTTGGTCCGTACACGACTCGTGGCGCGCTCACCAGCGTCAAGGTGGACGACCAGATGTTCTCTCAGGACATGGTCCCGATCCTGTCCTACGTGACGATCACGTTCACCCGGTTCCTGAGCACGACCCCTGAGGAGACCTCCCGTCTGGAGTCCTCCGGGATAAGCAGGGATGACTCCTCAACTGCGGGCGAGGGGACTGAGGTCGCGTCTCCCGGACGGAATGCACTCTCGGGGTCTCAGGTCTACAACCTCGCCAAGGGTGCGGGATTCACCTCCTCACAGGCAGACACCATGACTCAGATCGCATGGAAGGAGTCCGGTTGGAACGCGAGCGCCCTGAACCCCAAGGCCCCGGACCTCTCCTTCGGACTGTGGCAGATCAACATGTACGGAGATTTGGGTCCGTCCCGTCGGAGAGCCTATGGGCTGAAGTCGAACTCAGATCTGTTCAACGCAGCGACGAACGCTCGGGTGGCTCGGGGGGTCTGGAAGTCTCAGGGCTTCAATGCGTGGAGCGTCTACAAGAACGGCTCGTACAAGAACGTCAAGATCGACTGGAGGTGAGTTGAATATGGCTGTCGCTCGCGCTGCGAATACGAACATCACGATCACCTCTCCCTCCAATCCCCTAGTGGAGAGCCCTGTGGAGGAGCCCGCCGGAGGGTCCGACACCCTGACGGACACCGACATCTCCGGCAAGGAGTTCCGGTACAACCCGCCGATGCACTCCGCGAACCTTCACAGGCGAGTGGACCTCAGTAACGATGGAGGCTCCATCTCGTCGGTGTACGACGAGGGAGGAGCGCCCAGAAACTACACCGAGACATGGGCCAACAAGAACCTGAACGATCTGCGTCTCGGGAGGATCATCCAGCATCATCTGGCCCCCGGACACACGTCTCTGATGAAGTACCGGTGGGGATTCCGCTTCCTCTACAACCCGACATCGCTGACCTTCGCGTCTTCCCGGAATGACTCGTTCGTCATCGACGGTCGGAGCGAATCCAACCGGGCGATCTCGGGTGTCAACCAGAACTACCAGACGGTCATAATGAACCTTCTCCTCGACCGTGTCCCCGATGTGATGGCGGACAGCATCAAGGGAAGTGACTACTCTCCCGCCCTGCGCAAGAACGACAAGGACGGACTTCGGAAGTTCGGGACCCACTGGGATCTGGAAGCGCTGTTCAAGGTCTGCAACGGGGAGTGGAAACTGACGGACCGGGGAAGGTCCTCGAACCTCGGTGTGCTCATTCCCAGCAACGCACGCCTGATCCTCGGCAAGGGCGACAACCTCTACGGATTCGTGGAGGCCATCTCGTACAACGACATCCTGTTCTCGCAGGACATGGTGCCTATCCGCACAGAGGTGTCCCTCACCTTCCGACGCCACGTGGACATGTCGGCGGATCAGGTGGAGATCTCCTTCCCGGGCATTGGATCCATCGGTACTGGAGAGGACGAGACAGGTTCCTCCGACAACGGGTCTGTGGGGAACAACAAGAACGCTCCCCTCCCCGGGTACAACAAGGTGACCCGGGGGTTCTGGGCTCACGGGGGTGCAGCCGGGTGGGGAGGCTGGGACTACGGGTCCTCGGGGGTGAACGGCAAGCCCGTCCACGCCACTCATGGTGGGAAGGTGTCGGCAGTTCGGTACCTCACGACCTCCTACGGACGGCACGTGATCGTCACGAGCGGGAACATGACGATGATCTACGCGCACATGAGTTCCATCAATCCCAATCTCCGGGTGGGTCAGTCGGTCAGTACGGGAGACTGGATTGGCCGGGTGGGGAGCACTGGGAACTCCAGCGGGCCTCATCTGCACTACGAAGAGCGCCTGAATGGAACCTCGCGGATGCCGATCTTCGCGAACAACACTGGGAAGGTCCGATGATTACCAGCCGATCTCGATACGTCGATGGCCGAATCGTTCCGATGACCGATGGCGAGGTCGTGGCCTTCCGGACCTTCCCCGCAGTGACTCAGGATCCGCTGCTCTACACGTGGAACCAGTCCGACCGGTTGGATCGTCTCGCCGCTCGCTACCTCGGCTCTCCGCTGCTCTGGTGGAAGATCATGGACGCCAACCCCTTGATCCAGAGTCCGAATGACATCCGTCCGGGAACGCAGATTCGGATCCCCCGCCGTGTTTAGGCTCTTCCCGGCCAAGGTGTCGTTCCCCCTGACCAGCACTTCGCCCAAGGACGTGAGTGTCCTGACCGTTCTTCGTCACGAGTACAAGATGGACGTGGCCCGGCTGTCCCTCCATGTGGACTATGACGAGTTGAACAAGTACGTGACCGCAGGAAGCCCTCTCCGGATCCGGTGGGGCACTGGACTCCGTTTCGATGAGTTCATCGGGTACGTCCACTCGTTCCGTCCCGAGACGGACGGCATGACGAAGAGCACCGAGATCATCGCCATCTCAGCGGCGTACCCGATGTTCAACGAGAGTGGCCGGACCTACACCGACGTGGGGATCCACAACATCGCCCAGCAGATCGGTGACGACTACCGTTTCCAAGTGGAAACGGACATGCACCCGTACATCCACGAGCAGATCCTCCAGAAGGGCGACTCTGACTGGACGCTGCTGACACGTCTCGCCCAGCAGTGGGGCTACATCGTCCTCGTGGATGGCGTGACGCTCGTGTTCCGTCCGCTGGAGCACGTGCTGGAGGAGAACTACCGGTTCTCCATCCCGGCACGCACGAGCATTGAGGGCACGATCGATCCCACGGCGAACATCCTCTCGTTCCGGGAGTCCTACTCCGCAACAGGGGAGTCCCCGATGACTGGCACGGGCTTCTACGGGGTGGACCCCATCAGGGTGAAGACAGTGGCCCAGAGAGAGGTCGAGGCGGGAGCGGAGACCCCGATCTTCTCGGAGATCGATGTGGAGCGATCAGTCACGTCGGACCTTGAGGGCGAACTGAAGACTGAGAGCGTCCGGGCGTCTGGCGCGTTCCCGTTCGAGGCCACGGCAACCTTCCGGGCTCCGTACCGGAGGAAGCCGTTCGACTGCTACCGGATCCACCACGACGGCAGGGTGAGGACGTGGGTCGTGAGGTCGGTCAAGCACGTGATCACGGGGAACGACTACATCGCAGAGGCCGTTCTCGGGTCGGATGGAGCGGATCACTCGTCCAAGTCACGGGAATCCCAGTTGGACATCAACACGCTGCTCAAGCAGAACAGACGGGCCAAGAGGCCGATCCCCACCATCATCAACTCTCGCCCCTACTTCGTGGGAGCGGGCGCTAGTGCTGTAGTTCCGGACCAGCGATGGAAGGCTCAGGTCATGACTGTTCCTGTGAACGACGCGGAGGTGACGCCATGATCGGAGTGAAGTTTCCCTTCACCATTCAGGGTGGCTCGGTGGCCGTGTCCGACAACTCGACAGAGGTCATTGGATCTCAGGTCGTGTTCTGTCTGGGGACGATGATCGGGGAGCGGGTCATGCGCCCAACGTGGGGCGTGGACATCGTCAACACCGTGCATGCCGTGGGCGGAGACCTCGACATGGCGATGAGTGAGGCGATCACCAACGCCTTCCAGATCTGGTTCTCCGACTACGAGGTGCGGGAGGTCGTTCTGAGCAGGAACCAAGAGAACCCGGCCTATGTCGAGGTCGAGGTCCGGTTCGGCAAGTACGACAGCGAGGTTGATGAGATTGTCCGGGTGGGCACGCAACTCCCCGGTGGGACTGAGATCTACACGAACGAGGGATTCTGATGGCTACTTCCCCGCTGCTTCCGGTCATTGACTACACGAGCCGCGACTACGAATCGATCCGGGCAGACCTGATCCGGCTGATCCGGGCGAGGATCCCGTTCTGGACGGCGGACAACCCGTCGGACTTCGGCGTGGCTCTGGTCGAGGCGTTCGCCTACGGGATCGACGGCCTGCACTACTACTTGGACCGGGTAGCGAATGAGGCGTACCTGCCCACCGCCGTGCAGCGGGAGTCCCTGTACTCGATCGCCTCCATGTTCAACTACACGCCCCGTCGAGCGTCTCCGTCCACGGCGTACTTGGAGTTCCGGAACTCGACGCAGGCGGAGATCACCCTCCCCGCCGGTACCCGAGTTCAGGCCAGCGTGCCCGGACAGTCCGGCGCGATCCTCCGCAACTTCGAGACGCAGGAGGACACGATCCTCGCGGCTGGCTCCGCCATCGCTGATTCCAGCGTTCGGGACATCATTGCCATCGAAGGTCGTACATATCGGGACGAGACAATCGGCGTATCCAATGGCTTCGTTGGACAGCAGTTCTTCCTGCCACGAACTTCAGTTCTCAGTGACACGATCCGTATCACCACCCAACTCGGGGACTCCGCAGTCGAGTGGACTGAGGTGCCCTCACTTCAGGAGGATGCCTCCCCGTCGGATCAGGTGTTCGAGGTGTACCAGCAGACGGACGGATCCTCTGTGGTCCGGTTCGGGGATGGACTGCATGGCGTGATCCCCGGTCTGCACGCGATCGTCCGGGCGACCTACCGGGTGGGGGGCGGCACGGGCGGCAACGTCCCGGCGAACACCGTCAACACGATCATCGAGCCGGTCCTCTACGGAGTCAGCGTCACCAACCCGGACGCTGCCACGGGAGGTACGAACGCCGAGAGTCTGGACAGCATCCGGATCAACGCTGCTCGCGCCTACCGATCCCGAGACCGGGCGGTGACTCTGGCGGACTATGTCGCTGTGGCCGAGAGCGGGATCACAGATGTCCATCAGGCCAAGGCCGTGGGCAACAACGGGTCCTCCGTCACTGTCTACGTCGCGCCGATCGATGATGGGACACGGAAGCCGGTGTCCCCGGAACTGAACGACACGGTCAAGTCCTTCTTGGAGGCGCGCGCCATGGCGGGCGTGACCATTCAGGTCTTCGGAGCGGCCTACACGGACATCTACCTTGAGATGAACGTCCACTGTCTCTCGACCGCGCACCCTGCTGAAGTAGAGGCCGCAGTTGCGGAGCGGCTGGACTACTACTTCCGGTACCAGAACGTGGACTTCGATCAGACGATCTCGGCTCAGGGCCTCTACTCCTTGTTCGCAGGCGTGGAGGGTCTGGACTATGTGGAGATCACCGCTTTGGGCACCTCTCCCAGTCCATCCGGGGTCACCACGATCCTGATGACGGACATCGCGGTCAACGCGATCCCGTACTTCTCCTCGACAGGCACGCTCACGGTGACCATGTACGGCGGGATCGGTTCCTGATGTCCATCTACTCAGCCCTTCCGATGTACTCCTACATCGGCGCGGACCCAGACATCGATCTGGAGAATCCGCGCTTTGTGATCCACGTCGAGTGGACGTGGCCGGAGGGTGACTGGTCTCACTTCAGCATCGTCCGCAGCACCCGATCTCCGGCGCGTCGCCGGGAAGAGGGTCAGGTGATGATGGAGATCCCCGGCAGGGAGTGGGATCACGAGACCATCGAGCGTCGCCTGCCGGTGTACCGGGATCCTCAGCCGCCTCCGGGAGAGTGGGTCTACTACACCGCGTTCGTGCTCGACCCGAACCGGGTGTGGGTCGTCGCAGGGTCGGTCTTCGAGATCGGCATCTCTGACTATGACTGGTCTATCCGTCTGCCTGAGTCCCTGCCCGGCGTGAGTGTCGGAGACACCACGAGGACGGTGTCCCCCGCATCGCAGAGCAACGAACTGGTCATCTTCCTCCAGAACCCCGGCGCGTTCCTCGATCGCGCGGTGACGATGGGGGAGGCCACCCAGTACTTCTGGGATCCCCTGCGTGTTCCGCCGCAGATGCTCCAGCCGATGACCGAGTCGATCGGGTACCCCTACGACGACTCCATTGGGACTGGTCGTGGGAGGGCAGTCCTGCGAGCCCTGATGGGACCGCAGCAGGGGTCTCAGCAGTTCATCCAGAACTTCTCCGACGGGGTCACCGGGTGCGACACCCGAGTCGTCCTGTCGAACAACCTCATGATCAATGTCAACGAGTCCTCGTTCGAGAGCGGGGAGATCGCAGACACGAACTGGCTGCCAACCGCTGGTCTGGCACTCCGGAAGTACGAGAACTGGTTGGATCCCACGCCCGTCCTTCATCCGAATGTCCAGCATGAGTGGTTCCTCCACATGGAGGCAGGAACCATTTACTGCGGGGACACCGACCCGATCTCGCTGGGTATCCCTGTGGACTCGTGGACCGTGGCCCGAATGGGCTGCTACGCGCATGACGAGGGAACCCCCACGGTCACGCTCGTCATGGGGTTGCGGCTGTATGACCAGATGGGGGTCTACCTTCGGGATGTGGAGATCCTCTCCACTCAGACCCTGACCTCTCAGTGGGTCTGGTACGGGAACGCAGATGACAGTGCCGTGGATCTGGGCGAACCCGGGTTCGCTTACG
>Ga0102814_10000674_pt1 | contig 24721 bp, 15 predicted proteins | sample ColrivemetaGS741_FD_79112 | JGI IMG/M metagenome (GOLD analysis project Ga0102814, IMG submission 79112) | Estuarine microbial communities from the Columbia River estuary - Flood tide ETM metaG S.741 | ecosystem: Environmental > Aquatic > Marine > Intertidal zone > Estuary | place: USA...
CAACATTAGTAAAAGATATAAGAGTTGGCTCTTCAACTACAAGTTCTGCTCCTTTCAATTTATTTACTTTTAAAAATAAATTCTATTTTACGGCAAATGATGGTGCTTCTGAGTTATGGACATCTGATGGTACTGAGGGAGGTACTACTAAAGTAGATCTTATGCCCGCTATTTCAGGGGAAGCTCCTCAACGTTTTGTTGAATTAGGCGGATTGGCCTATTTTACAGTTGGTGCACAACCTGGAACTGGTGCAGAAACCACCAATAAATTAGTACAATGGGATGGTGGCGATACTAGCACAAATCCAGCTGTTCGAGTAGCTAATACCGACTCAAGTGGTGCATATGAATCAATCCTTAATGATATGGTGGCTTATAATAATAAGCTTTTTATGTATATGAACTATTCTACAGATGATGTTACAATTGGAACCGAACTTTATGAATATGACCCAGCAACAGATACGTTTACGCTTATAAAAGATATTACTGGTGATGATGCTAATTCAAGTATTAGCAACTTCAAAGTTGTTGGTAATGAATTATATTTTGAGGCTCTAAACGTACTTTGGAAAACTGACGGAACTAATTCAGGAACTGTGGCGGTTACTAAAGCAGCTTCTTTGAGCGGGGTTAACAGTCTCTTTGAATGGAATGGAAAACTATACTTTGAGGGTGATGAAGGCGCAGGTGACCAGCTATATGTTTACGATCCAGTTGGAGATACTATCACAAATATTAGTAATATATCTGGTGGTGTAACAACGAATGATCATGATCCTTCAGACTTTGTGGAGTTGAATGGTTATCTTTACTATGCTGGAGAAGTTATTGATGATACAAAGCAATATTTATTTAGAACTAATGGTAGTTCAATCGAAAGACTTAGTACTGCTATTTTTGATATTGATGATTTAGCAGTTTTAAATGGTAAATTATATTTTGAAGGTGATGACGGAAGTACTGGAAATGAACTATATACTTTAGATCCTGCAACGTTATCCGTTGAAGGAAATACTATTGAAATTGTTAAAGTATACCCTAATCCAGCTTCAGATTATATCATAGTTTCAAAAGCATTATTAAATGCCTCATATACTATTCATGATATTACAGGAAAAAGTGTAAAACAAGGTATAATCACTTCTGAAAAAATTAATCTTAATTTAAACACGGGATTATATTTATTTAAAGTTAAAACTGATTTAAGTACCATAACAAAAAAGATTATAGTTAAGTAATACTTTATTAAACATTTAATGAAGAAGCCTCGAAAAATTTCGAGGCTTCTTTAATTTTTTATAAAAAGTTTAGGGTGCATTAAGCCATTAATTTTAATGATTATCATTTACTACATAGAACAGGAAATTTTAAGTTTTACTAGCTATTAAAATTATCTTAAAAGCAATCAAATGCTTACATTAAAACCCTAGTTTTAAAAAATAAAATTAAAAACATAACATGAAACGCTTATCAATTTTACTACTTACTTTTTTTATAGCTTTAAATTTCTTAGGAACGGCTCAAACACCTAACTATGAAGACACATTACCAATAGATGAAACCATCAAAAAAGGGGTCTTACCCAATGGAATGACATACTATATAAAAAGCACCGATGTAGTAAAAGATGCTGCTAGTTATTATATTATTCAAAATGTAGGCTCTATTTTAGAAAATGAAGACCAAAGAGGTTTAGCGCATTTTTTAGAACACATGGCTTTTAATGGAACAGAACATTTCCCAGGTAAAGGTATTTTAAATACACTTCAAAAGCATGGTGCCGTTTTCGGCAAAGACATTAATGCCTATACTGGTTTTGATGAAACGGTATATAATTTAGATAATATCCCAACAAAAGAAGGTTTGATAGACACCTGTTTAACGGTCTTAAAAGATTGGTCTAACTATCTTCTTTTAACAGATGAAGAAATTGATGCAGAACGTGGTGTGATTAAAGAAGAATGGCGTACACGCCAAAACGGACAAATGCGCTTATTTCAAAGCAGTTTACCTATAACATATAATCATTCAACATATGCGAATAGATTACCAATAGGTTTAATGAGTGTTGTAGAAAGTTTCGATTATAAAGCACTTAGAGATTTCTATCACGATTGGTACAGAACCAATTTGCAAGCTATTGCAATTATTGGAGATATAAATATTAATGACATCGAACAAAATATTATAGAAAAATTTTCAAAAATACCAGCAATTGATAATCCAAAAGAACGTTTTATCGTAGATATTCCAGAGAATGATGAGATGTTGTATAGTTTAGGCACTGATCCAGAAGTTTCGACAGCTAGAATTAGTTTTGGTATCCGTCATAAAAAATCATTAGAAACTGAGACAGTTGCCGATTTAAAATGTTCGTTATTAGAATCTATGGTAACCAGTATGTTAAATGCAAGAATTTCGGAAAAATCTCAAAAACCGGAAGCTAGTTTTTTGGGGGCTGGAATTAATTATAGACGAATGACCAGAACAACTAACTCGTTTGATATTACAGTTATTCCAAAGGTAAATCAGCAAAATGAAGCCTTTAAAGAGGTTTTAAATGAAGTCATGAGAGCTATTAAATTTGGGTATTTACAACCAGAAATAAATAGAGCAATTGTAAAAATGTCTAGTTCATATGAAAATCAAATTGCAAAGAAAAACGATTTAAGTCATGGGCAAATTGAAAGAACTATTCAAAATAACTTTTTAAACAACAGTACCATTACAGATATTGAAAAAGAATATGCTTTAGCTAAACAAATATTTAGCAGTTTAACACCTGAAGAAATTCATAATACTATAAAAAGACTTTATATAGAAAAGAACAGATATCTGAATGTAACTGGTGTAGAAGATCAAGAAAACTTAACAGAAGATCTAGCAAAAAGAATTATTACATCTGTCGAAAATGACACAACTTTAGAACCTTACTCTGAGGCATTGGAGGGAGAAACTTTAGTATCGGGCCTAAATATTAAAGCAGGGATGATAGCAAAAACTAAAGTAAATAAGGTCTTAGGAGCTACTACATATATTTTAAGCAATGGTATTAAAGTCCATTACAAATTTGTTGATAAAGAAAAAGACAAAGTTTCTTTAAATGCCATTAGTTATGGTGGTACTTCGCTTTTAAAAGATGAAGATTTACCATCGGCTAGTTTAGTTGGTAACTTAATTTCCATGTCTGGATTAGGTGATTTTACAGCTACCGATTTACAGAAGGTATTAGCAGGAAAAACAGCTAGTGTTAGAATAGGTTTAGGCGATATAAACGAATCGCTTTCTGGGGGATCAAATTCAAAAGATGTTGAAACCATGTTGCAATTAGCACATATCTATTTTGTAAAACCACGCTTTGATGAGCAAGCTTTTAAAGTTTTAGAAAGTAATATAAATAACTACATTGTTCGAAGAAGTAAAGACATAGGTGAAAAAATGCGAGATAGTATAACCGTTGCTTTATACGGAAAAAACAACTCAAAAGAGCGTATTTTTGACCAAGATTACGCTAAAGACATTTCATTCGAAAAGATAAAGACTATATACAAAGACCGTTTTGCCGATGCTTCAGACTTTGAGTTTTTTATTGTAGGTGATGTTAAAGAAAATCAATTAAAACCTCTACTAGAAACCTATATCGCTAGTTTACCTACAAAAAAAACCAAAGAAGCATTTAAAGATAACGGATCTGAATGGGTGTCAAACACTATAAATAAAGATATTTATCTAACGATGGAAGATCCTAAAGCAACTGTAAATATAGCTTACAAAAAAGAGATGCCTTACACAAAAAATAACGCTATTTATACAAATACTCTAGGCGATATTTTACAATTACGAATTACTGAAACCGTGAGAGAGGCCGAAGGCGGTGCATATAGCCCAAGAGCTAATGCTAGTTTTTCCAGAGAACCCAAATCGCAAGCTTATGTGTCTTTTCGATTTGATTGTAACCCAGATATGGCTGATAAATTAGTAGACATTGTAAATTCTGAACTTCAAAAAATAGCTAACGGAGACATTCAACTTGATGATTTAAATAAAATAAAAATTAATTTTATAAAAGAACGGGAACAAGCCAAAGATAAAAATGGCTATGACATGCTATTACTTACATCTTACTTTAGATTTAACGAAAACATTAACGATCCAAAAAACTTTGAAAACATTGTAAATACAATGTCTAAAAAAGACATTCAAGATATTGCAAAACAAGTGCTTGACGGTGGAAAATCTTATGAAATAATATTCAAACCAAAACAGTAAATTTATTTACTTAAAAATCCAATTTTCCTATTAGAACTTCTAACATTTAGTTTTTAGCAGTATTAAATTCTAGTTATATGGAGTGGTCTAGTTTGATTTCTAAAATTTAGGATAACTAATTTAAATTAGTATCCAACGCAACCATAAAAACAAATTGGCATTTATATTCTTATACAATTAAGGAGTTAGTCAAATAGAAGCGAAAGTCAAGCACTAATCAACTACCTTTGTAGTGAAAAATTTGACAGCTTTTTAGGTAACCGAATAGGTAACCTACCAATTGGTTTTAAAGCCAATTATTTGAAATCACATAAAATTCAAATACTTGATTTTCAATTTATTAACTAGTTTTTGGTATACGTAGACACCCTCTTAGTCGGAATGACAGGATTTGAACCTGCGACCACACGGCCCCCAGCCGTGTACGCTACCGGACTGCGCCACATCCCGTTATAAAACAGTTTTCAAAGAAAACATATTTTTAATAAAATCTAAAAAAATCATTTAGCTGTTATACAATAAAAAAGCCGAAGCAATTTATTCTCCGGCTTTACAATACAATGTGTTTTTTAATTATATGAAGATGTAGACACTTCAAAAGTAGAATCTTTTGCTGCTAAATAACGTTCTGCGTCCAAAGCCGCCATACATCCAGTTCCTGCGGCTGTAACAGCTTGCCTGTAAACATGATCTGCGGCATCTCCGGAAACAAAAACACCTTCAATATTTGTTTTAGAAGTTCCTGGTACATTTATAATATAACCTGTTTCATCTAAATTTAAAAACCCTTTAAAAATATCGGTGTTTGGTTTGTGTCCAATTGCTACAAAAAATCCTGTAACTGGTATTTCATTTAATTTACCTGACACTTTATTTTTTACACGCACACCTGTAACAACTTGTCCGTCCCCTAAAACTTCATCAGTTTCTGTATTAAACAAGATTTCTATATTTGGAGTATTTTTAACTCTGTTCGCCATAATTTTAGAAGCTCTGAACTCATCGCGTCTTACAAGCATGGTTACTTTCTTGCATAATTTTGAAAGATAATGTGCTTCCTCGCAAGCAGAATCTCCTGCCCCAACTATTACAACTTCTTGATTTCTATAAAAGAATCCGTCGCAAACTGCGCAAGCAGAAACACCGCCTCCTAATTTTAAATATTTCTGTTCAGATTCTAATCCTAAATATTTTGCAGATGCACCAGTAGATATAATTACCGTATCGCAATGTATTTCTTTAACATCGTTAACCCAAACTTTGTGAACATCACCTGAGAAATCAACTTTTGTAATCCAACCGTCGCGAACATCTGTCTCAAAACGTTCTGCTTGTTTTTGTAATTCTATCATCATTTCTGGCCCCGAAATTCCATCTGGATACCCTGGAAAATTTTCAACTTCATTAGTTGTTGTTAATTGACCTCCTGGTTGTGTTCCTTGATATAAAACCGGATGCATATTGGCTCGTGCTGCATAAATTGCCGCAGTATAACCTGCAGGTCCAGAACCTATTATTAAACATTTTACTTTTTCAATACTTTCAGACATAACTTAACTTATTTTAATACCAACAAAAGTAGAATTTTTGACACAAACCTTACGGTAAAACATCAAAAAGATATTCTCTTTTTATAAATAGTCCTATTCAAAACTAATTCTTCCTTCAGTTTTTGTATCTTTAGATATATTAATACTTATCTAAATTTCTTCGAATTATGAAACCAATAATACTTTTTATATGTATTGCCTTTATATTTTCTTGTAAAAAAGATTCCAACAATGAGAATAACGAGGCTCCAATTAATTCTGAAAATGCATCTTTACAAGGAGCATGGGAATTAGTAAGCTATTATAATTACAGAGAAAATGGTGAAATTGACACGATTTTATCGTCTAAAGAGAATCACCAAATAAAAATATATTCCGATTCCAAGGTTATGTGGGGTCGAGAACGTACTTCTGACACATTAGATTGGTTTGGTTATGGAAATTACTCTATCAAAAACGATTCATTAATTGAAGTTTTAGATTTTGGTTCGAAAGCCATGAATAATATCATTAAAAATAATAGAGAATTTGTTTTTAAAATTGTGATTGGTGAAGACACATTTAGCCAAATTCAAATGGATAGTTTAGGAACACTTATATATGCCGAAAACTATGGTCGATTAGAATAAGAATAAAAAAAATGCTGAACATAATGTTCAGCATTTTTTTTATATAATCTTGTAAACTATTTTCTAACAGATTTAACTATTGCTAAAGCTGCTTTTACATCTTGCTCTAATTTAGCATAATCTTTGTTAGCAATAATTTCTTTAGAAATTAATTGAGAACCCATTCCTACACAAGTAACACCTGCATCAAACCATGATTTTAGGTTTTCAACTGTTGGAGAAACACCTCCTGTTGGCATAACGCTCGTCCATGGTTGTGGTCCTTTAATTCCTTTTACAAATTGTGGTCCGTAAATATCGCCAGGGAATAATTTAACTATTTCGCAACCTAATTCTTCAGCTCTCGCGATTTCGGTTAATGTTCCACATCCTGGAGACCATAATACTTTTTTACGGTTACAAGCAATTGCAATATCTTCTCTTAATACTGGAGTTACAATAAAGTTAGCTCCTAAAGCCATATACAATGATGCTGCTGCACTATCGGTAACAGAACCAACACCCATTATCATTCCCGGTAATTCTTTAATAGCATACTTGGTTAATTCGCCAAAAACTTCGTGAGCGAAATCACCACGTGCTGTAAATTCCATTAATCTTGCTCCACCATCGTAACAAGCTTTTAATACTTTTTTACTTAACTCTATATCACTGTGAAAAAACAAAGGAATCATCCCGGTATCTTTCATTGCTTGAGCTACTTCTAATCTTGAAAATTGTGCCATTTTATTGTTATTTAATTTTTAATTCCAGTTTAATATTTTTTTAAAATCGTATGCTTCAGGATTTGGTATATATTTTTTTGCTTTTTCATAATCTTTCTCCTTAATGAAGAATAGGTTATTTATAAATAATTGCGCCATATCCGAGTTGATATCTACCAATCTTGGAGGTATTTTACCGTTTTCATCTTCAAAATCCTTCAAATATAAAGGTGTAATATCTCCTTTAGAGTTTGCACTTACAATACAACCCGAAATGCCTTGGTCGAATAATTTTTTAACCCCAATACCAAGTAAAGTACATAAAGTTAAATCGAACGCAATAGGATTACAGCATCTTAATTCGTAACCCAGTTCAACAGGTCTTGATTTCACAACTAATCCAATCTCTTTTAATTTTATCTGTAAAAGATAGTTGAAAATATGCGATTTACTTACATTTCCTAATTCAGGATGCCCATGATCATCATAGGTGAAATTTATACCAGAGTTGATAATTTCTTCTTCTTCCATAAAATGAAAAACACCTTCACTTACTAAAGCAACACCATATTCAACACCTTCAATTTTACATTTAACTATAGAAGAAACAATCATATTGATTATTTTCTCGAAAGTTATTTTGGTTTTGTCGAACATTTCTGGAATAATCATCATTTGAAAATGACAAGCAGAAGCAATACCGAACGCTAAATGACCCGCAGAACGTCCCATGGCTGCCATAACAAACCAGTTTTCGCTAGTTCTGGCATCTTCATAAACCGTATTACCAATACGAACTCCTTCATCTTTAGCCGTATGAAAACCAAAAGTTGGGTTTCTATCTGGCAAAGGCAAATCGTTATCGATGGTTTTGGGTACATGCACGTGCGCAACATCTAAATTTTGAGAATTAAGAAATTTGGTTAGCCTATTGGCGGTAGAAGCCGTATCGTCGCCGCCAATAGTTACCAATAATTTTACATTATTTTTCTTAAAAAAATCCGCTTTAAAATCGCTGTCTTTTGGTTTGAATCTACTCATAATTAAAGTAGAGCCACCACGACTAAAAATACGATCTGCATGATGAAAATCGAAAATTTTTACTTCTGGATTTTCAGAAAGCAATCCTTGATATCCATGATGAACACCAATTACTTCATAGCCATCTTTCATAAAAGTTTTAGCTACGGTACTTATTACAGTATTAATACCTGGTGCAGGACCGCCACCACAAATAATTGCAATCGATTTTTTCATATTTTAATTACGATATTATAAAAATTTAAAACGAATCTTTGAACTTATCTAGCAACTCTACCAGAAGCATCGCCACCCATAAGTTTAGATACCTCTTCTACAGTAACTAAATTAGCATCACCTTTAATAGTGTGTTTTAAGCAAGATGCTGCAACAGCAAAATCTAATGCGTTTTGGTCGTTATCTGGGTATGTTAATAATCCGTAGATTAAACCTCCCATAAATGAATCACCACCACCTACTCTATCAACGATATCGGTAATTTGATACTGACGCGTTTGTAACATTTCTTTACCATCATATAAAACACCTGCCCATGTGTTATGAGACGCAGAAATAGAACCTCTTAAAGTTGTAATTACTTTTTTAGCTCTTGGGAATTTTTTCATCATTTGTTGACAAACAGATAGGAAAGCCTCTGCTTTTACGTCATGTCCATGCGTTTGTACTGCTGCTCCAGCTGGCTTAATACCAAAGTGCATTTCAGCATCTTCTTCATTACCAAGAATAACATCACAATAAGACGTTAATTCAGTCATGATAGCTTCACGATCTCCACCGTATTTCCATAATTTAGCACGGTAATTTAAATCGGTTGAAATAGTAATACCTAATTTGCTAGCAGCTTTTACAGCTTCTAAACAAGCATCGGCAGAACTTTGTGATATTGCCGGCGTAATACCAGTCCAATGAAACCACTCTACTCCTTTAAATACTTCAGCCCAATTAACCATTCCTGGCTGGATAGCGGACATTGAAGAATGTGCTCTATCGTAAACGACTTTACTTCCTCTAGAAACAGCTCCTGTTTCTAAAAAGTAAATTCCAAGACGCTCGCCACCCCAAACAATTTTATCTATACCAACACCTCTTTTACGCATTTCCATCATGGCACATTCACCAATATCATTTTTAGGTAAACGCGTTACAAAATCTACAGAAATACCATAATTAGCTAATGATACTGCCACGTTAGACTCTCCACCACCGTAAACAACATCAAAATTGTCAGCTTGAGAAAATCTTAAAAATCCTTGAGGTGCTAATCGAAGCATGATTTCACCAAATGTTACTACTCTACTCATGTTAATAATTTTTATTTATTTAGTTAAATTAATTTTGCTTAATCGTTTAAGCAATGCAAAGCCAAAACAAATTATATAATTATTTTAAACTTTCTTACAATTTAAACATTTTTATCTATTGAATTCTCAACTAAAACGTTATTTTTGCTTAAACGATTAAACAAATATATAAAAAATTGGTCAACCAAAAAAAAATAACCATAAAAGACATTGCAAATGTCCTAAATATATCGGCAGCTGCAGTTTCTAAAGCACTTCACGACGACTCGCGTATAAGTGCTAAAACAAAAGCCGCAGTAAAAAAGGTTGCTAAGGAATTAAATTATCAGCCAAATCATCTAGCCAGTGCACTTCGTAAAGGCAAAAGCAACTTAGTTGGTGTCATTGTACCAAGAACAAATAGTCACTTTTTTTCGTCTGTAATTCAAAATATTGAGGAGGTTTTAAATAAAGAAGGCTATAATATTATTATTACCCAATCGAATGAATCGTTTAAAAAAGAATGTCGGAATATTGACACCCTCCTATTTACACAAGTAGATGGTATCATCGCATCTATGGCAAATGAAACCGTTGACCTTGATTATTATGAAAAAATTAAATCTAAAGGCATTCCTTTAATTTTATTCGATAGAGGTGAGAATGACTTAAATGTAGATTATATTGGTATTAACGATTACCAAAGTAGCCATATGATTGTTGAACATTTAATTGATCAAGGTTGCAAACGAATTGCTCACATTGGAGGTTACCGCCATACACGAATATTTAATAATAGAATTAGAGGTTATGTCGATGCTATTAAAAAACATAATCTGCCATTAGACGAATCGTTACTTATTGAAAGCAGTCTTACTATTGAAGACGGTAGAGCTAAAATGACGCAACTTTTGGCTTTAAAAAACAGACCAGACGCGGTTTATGCTGCTGGAGATTATGCCGCTTTAGGTGCGTTACAAATACTAACAGAAAACAAAATTGATATTCCCAACGAAATAGCTTTAATTGGTTTTGGAAATGAACCATTTACAGCTATGATTACACCCTCAATTTCAAGTATTAATCAGCACAGCACCGATATTGGCAAACAAGCTGCATTAACCTTTTTAGAACGGGTAAAAAACCCAAAAATAAAACAAACTTTGAACAAGATAATTCTGGATGCCGAATTGATAATTAGAGATTCTTCAAACGTTAAAAAATAATTTATAAACTAAAAAGAATAAATTACTAATTAAAACCTTTAAAGACGCTTTCATTGCTAAATTTGATAAAGAATGCTCCATTTGCGACGTAAAACTTTCTAACCGGACACATCTAATAAAATAATTTTTATTATTTTATTTATTTGAATATCATCTTTTTATATACTTACATTACAATTTTTTGAGTTCATTACAGTGTTCAGCAGTTCTTTATAAAACATATTGATTCGCTATTTTTGTAAACTCATTAATTTGTTGTTGCTCCCATACTGAATCTTTATTTAATTCTATTGCCAACATTTTTGCAACCAAAGGAATTATTTCTAATGTTGCCCGGGCATCTAAAAACAAAGTTCGAACTCGTCGCGCCAAAATATCTTCTACGGTTCTTGCCATTTCGTATCGAATCGCCCAAATAATTTCTGCTCTTGTAAAGGGCAAACGTGCATGTAATGTTTCGCCTAATTCAGGCGATTCTTTAATTAAATTCTGAAGACCCTCTAGGTCGCTTCCATAAATATATTGATGATGTGTTTTATCACTAGATTCTGTAGCTCCATGAATTTTTACCTTTTTTGTTTTACACGAAACATTATGTAATTTCCCTATTGAAATAGCTTTATTTATAGTATCCTGAGCCATTCTTCTGTAAGTTGTCCATTTGCCGCCAGTAATAGTTATTAATTCAGAATTTGAAACAATAATTTTATGACTTCTAGAAATTTCTTTAGTTTTTTCAGATTTATCTTTTGGTGCTGCCAATGGTCTTAAACCTGCAAAAATGCTCAACACATCTGCTTTACTTACTTTTTTGTTAAGATAATTGTTTGCCGTAGTAATGATGAAATCTACTTCTTTGTCTAACGCTTTAGGCTCTAAACTATGGCTGTCCAGCAACGTATCGGTAGTACCAACAACCACCTTATTATGCCATGGCACTAAAAAAAGAACTCTACCATCATTCGTTTTAGGTATCATAATAGCGTCGTTTCCAGGTAAAAAAGATTTATCTAAAACCAAATGAATCCCTTGACTTGGACGTACAATATTCTTTGCTTCAGAATTATCCATTTTTAGAATTTCATCGGTAAAAACACCTGTAGCATTTATAACGACTTTGGCATTTAAATGATAAGTTACCTTAGTTTCTGTGTCTTCAGCTATAACTCCATTTACGATACCATTGTCGTTCTTCGATAACTGATTTACTTTAAAATGATTTAAAACGGTAGCTCCGCGCTCTATAGCTGTTTGAGCAATATTAACGGCTAATCTGGAATCGTCGAATTGGCCATCATGATACACTACACCGCCTTTAAGTTTTTCGATTTTAATGGTGCTTAATCTTGAAAGCGTTTCATCTTTGTTGATTCTTATGGATGTTCCAAAACTTAATTTACCTGCTAAAGCATCATAAATTTTAAGCCCTATGGTATATTTAAGTGTATCCCACCATGTATAGTTTGGAATTATAAAAGCCTGGTTACCCACTAAATGAGAAGCATTATTTAAAAGCAACCCTCGTTCAAATAATGATTCCTTAACTAAATCGATGTTTCCTTGAGCTAAATAACGCACGCCTCCATGAACTAGTTTTGTGCTTCGACTAGAAGTTCCCTTTGCAAAATCTACTTGTTCTAATAAAAGTGTTTTAAATCCACGTGTAGCACTATCTAAAGCAACGCCTAACCCAGTGGCACCACCACCAATAACGATTACATCCCAATTCGAGTTTTCCTCTATTTGCTTTACTAATATTGCTCTTTTAAAAATATCGTTCTCTTTCAAATGTTCGTTTTTGATGTGATTTTATTCCTTTTAGTTACATGATGACAAGCTACTAAATATATTATTCGCTAACTATATATGATGCCTTTAAAGATGCATTTATTTATTCAACTAGTCGAGGGATTATAACAATTTGGTCAATAGTTTTTTAAAATTGGTTTTGTTATCCGATTTGTTGTCCTTTATAATTGCATTTTTTAATTCCATTCGGAATCAATAAAAATGCAAAAACCTGTTAATCATATGATTAACAGGTTTTTTTGATATACAATAATGTCGGGGTGGCAGGATTCGAACCTGCGACCTCCTGCTCCCAAAGCAGGCGCGATAACCGGGCTACGCTACACCCCGATTTGGTTATCTTTTATTTGCGGAGAGACAGGGACTCGAACCCTGGCGACAGTTACCCGTCGACAGTTTAGCAAACTGCTCCATTACCACTCTGGCACCTCTCCTATTAAATAATATGAACTTGTGCAATAAAATTGCGGTTGCAAATGTAATCTATACTTAATAAGAACGCAACTATTTTATTTAATTTTTTATAAAAATTATTCAGGGTATTCTATGCGCAAATGGTAAATGTTTGCAAGCTTGTGTTTTAGCACCTTTTTAATAGATTGTATCTCCTTAAATGTAATATTGGCATTTAAAAACTGACCTTCTTCAATTTGCTTATCTACAATACTTTCTACAAAGGCGTCGATTTTTGTGGATGTTGGTTCTTTTAAACTTTTTGAAGCAGCCTCTACACTGTCACACATCATTAAAATAGCCGTTTCTTTGCTAAAAGGTTTAGGTCCAGGATAACAAAAATCTGATTTTTTCACTTCTTCAATATCCTTTTTTTCCTTCATATAAAAATAATACACAACGCTTGTTCCGTGGTGTGTTCTAATAAAGTCAATTACTCGATCTGGTAAATTGTATTTTTTAGCAATTTCTATACCATCAATAACATGCGATACTATTATTCTTGCACTTTCCTTCGATGATAATTCATCATGCGGATTGATTCCTGAAGACTGATTTTCAGTAAAATACGTTGGGTTCTTCATTTTACCAATGTCATGATACAATGCTCCTACTCGCACCAACATAGCATTTGCACCTATTTCATTCGCTGAAGCTTCGGCTAGATTAGCTACATTTAAGGAATGATGAAAAGTTCCTGGTGCCTTATTAGACAACTCCTTTAAAAGTGTAGAATTTGTATCAGACAATTCTAAAAGTGACACATCTGAAACTAAACCAAAAATCTTTTCATAGGCATAAATTAATGGTTGCACAAATAATGTTGCAAGTCCATTTAATATAAACCAGATAAACATTTCCCATTCAATGTTTTCTACACTTCCTTCATGAATAACGAAAAACGCAAAATAAGCTACAATGTAAACTAAGGTAATTTGACCTACCGAAATAAATAAATTAGCACGTTTATACAACTCAGAAACTGTTAAAATAGTTACAATTCCTGCAAGTATTTGAAGAAACATATATTCATAACTATTAGGTACTATAAATCCTAATAACAGAACCGTTATAACGTGGGCAAACATACCTAAACGTGCATCAAAAAAGGCCTTAAATATTAAAGGTAGAATACAAATAGGTACTACATAAATATACTTGGAATCGTAATTTACAACCAGTGTTGTAATAAATATCATTAAGAAGATATTAAAGAAAATAAAGGTGACCTTCGTATTATTTTCAAACACCTCTTGTCGATACTTGCTTAAAAACAAAAACAACATGAGCAGCGCAAGAGCAACTAATAAGGTATAAGCAAAAATTATCCAGTAATAATTTGACTTGCTCCATTCCTGCGATTCAAATTCAGATTGTAATGACTTTAATATTTGGAATTTTTCGGCATCAACTACTTCTCCTTTTGCGATAATTAAAGTGCCTTTTTCAACACTTCCTCTGGCTAACGCTATTTTATTTAATTCTTCCTGTAGTGCTTTTTCGGTAAATGACTTGTTAAACGTTAAATTCGGTTCAATCAAATCAAAAAATAACGATACAAAATCTGTTTTAAACTTAACTAAATTATGTTTTACCAAAATTTTTTGAATGATTGGTGTTACAGCATCTTGTTTAATTATTTCAGAAAAAAAACCTTCTTGCAATTTTACACGGTCTGCAAGAATAACAACATTACTATTTTCAGAAAAATTATAGCTTTCACTTAAAACACCAACAGAATAAAATTCTGAAATAATTTCTTGCCCTACTTTAAATAAACTATTATAAGTTGCTCGTGGAATTGAATCGGAAAACGTTTTTCTAAATTGCGGTGCATACGATTGTAATATCCGAGATTTAACAGTCCCATCTATATCAAAATACAAAAAAGAATTATCTGAAAGTTCTTGTTTTTCAAGAGTTAATTCAGCGTCCGTTTTTTTTATTGCAAAATCAAAAGGCGCCAATAATACTTCAGATTGCCAAGGCTTTCCTTTTTCAAAGTTGTACTTAAATTTTCCGCTTTTAGGAAATAAGTAAACTATTAAAAATGTAGTACAAACAAATAATAATCCTTTATAAATTAAGGAATGATTTCTGTATAATTTATTTATAAAGTCTTTCATTTAAAAAGTTAAGGAAACCAAATGTAATAAAATTATAACCTTCCACCATTTTTTATAATGACAGAATCGTTCAAATTTCTACTAAAAATTGATTATTTTCGCATGTAATAAGTTTAAGAATTAACTAATGAACAAAGAAGTCGTAATTGTATCTGCAGCAAGAACACCCATTGGCAGTTTTATGGGTGCATTATCAACCATTACAGCACCTCAACTTGGCGCCATAGCTATAAAAGGAGCTTTAAACAAAATAAATCTAAAACCAGATTTGGTTGACGAAGTTTTAATGGGCCATGTAATACAAGCAGGTGCAGGTCAAGCGCCAGCAAGACAAGCAGCTATTTACGCTGGTATTCCAAATACGGTTCCATGTACAACCGTTAACAAAGTTTGTGCTTCTGGTATGAAAGCTGTTATGCTAGCTGCACAAAGTATTGCTAATGGTGATGCACATATTATTGTAGCTGGCGGCATGGAAAATATGAGTTTAATTCCTCATTATTTATATGCCAGGACTGGAACAAAATTTGGACCTGCATCATTAATTGATGGTATGCAAAAAGATGGATTGGTAGATGCCTACGACCAGAATGCTATGGGAGTTTGTGCTGATGCCTGTGCTACGGAATATAAATTCTCCAGAGAAGATCAGGATGCTTTTGCAATTCAATCATACAAACGTTCTGCGGCGGCTTGGGAAGCAGGTAAATTTGATAATGAAGTTGTACCTGTAGAAGTGCCTCAACGTCGTGGAGAACATGTTATTATAAGTAAAGACGAAGAGTTTACCAATGTTAAATTAGATAAAATCCCGCAGTTGCGTCCGGCATTTACTAAAGATGGAACAGTAACAGCAGCCAATGCCTCTACTATAAATGATGGTGCAGGCGCTATGGTTTTAATGAGCAAAGAAAAAGCGTTAGAACTTGGTTTAAAACCACTTGCTACCATAAAAAGCTTTGCCGATGCCGCGCACCAACCAGAATGGTTTACAACAGCACCAGCAAAAGCATTACCAAAAGCTTTAGATAAAGCAGGAATTAAAATAGAGGATGTAGATTTTTTTGAGTTTAACGAAGCATTTTCAGTAGTTGGGCTAGCTAATATGAAAATTCTTGGACTTGATGATTCCAACGTCAATGTGAACGGTGGCGCCGTCTCACTTGGGCATCCACTTGGTTGCTCGGGAGTTCGAATTATAATCACTTTATTAAATGTATTACAACAAAACAATGCTAAAATTGGTGCGGCTGCCATTTGTAATGGTGGTGGTGGCGCTTCGGCAATTATAATTGAACGAAACTAGTTTTTAATGCAATACGGAATTTGTAATTTAAGCATTGTTCCTTTAAGATTTGATGCTTCTGATAAAAGTGAATTAGTTTCACAAGTGCTTTATGGCGAATCTTTTAAAATTTTAGAGCTACGTAAAAATTGGAGCAGAATAAGATTGTCTTTTGATAGTTATGAAGGGTGGATAGACAATAAACAGTATTTAGAAATAGACGAAAACAACTACCAATTACTTCAAAAAGGAAATCATAAACTTTCTATTGACTTAGTTGAGTTTATTCAAGATAACAATCAATTGCACCCTATATTGCTAGGTTCATCATTAAATGGTTTAGCTATTTTAAACCATACACATGATGGTAATATCGTATCTGGAAAGAAACCTAAAGGCCACTTAATAGAAACAGCTTTTTTATATTTAAACTCACCGTATCTATGGGGTGGTAAAACACCTTTTGGTATAGATTGTTCTGGTTTTACACAAATGGTCTATAAACTTAACGGTTACAAACTTTTACGTGATGCTTCCCAGCAAGCCACACAAGGAGAAGCTTTAAGTTTTATTGAAGAAAGCGAACCAGGAGATCTAGCTTTTTTCGACAATAATGAAGGCGAAATAGTGCATGTTGGTATTATTATGAAAGACAACTATATAATACATGCTCATGGAAAAGTGAGAGTAGATCGATTAGACCATTCCGGCATTTATAACGTAGACAAAAAAACCCATACTCATAAACTTCGTGTTATTAAGAAAGTGATATAACTCGCTATTTTAAAGGAGTTTAATCTTATTTTTAGCATATATAATTATAACCGTGGTTAGCTTCGAATTGATTTCAATCAAACGAAAACATATTCGCTAATCGGTAATTAAACGAACCATAAAATTATTCAATAAAAAAAAGCCGCTATTCGCGGCTATTTTTTATTTGGTAACAGAAATTTAAGTTTATTCAGCTGCTTCAAGCACATCTACTTTAGCCTTCATTTCTTTATGCTTAGCTGTTTCACCAAGAATGCTGTATATATTCATTAATGTTTTCGCTGCACTGATGTTTTTATCATCAATCTCCATGGCTTTTGTTAAAAATGGCACAGCATCTTTATATAAGTCCTGACGTTTTAATCTCAATTCATCATATCTTAAATCGTCTTTTTTAGAACTTCCTAAACCATTCATTTCTTTTATTATTGGTTCTTCTTTAGCCAGAATTAAAGCTGACAAATTAATATATGCATTTATATAACTAGGATCTAAAGAAATACATTTTTCGTAGTAAGCTCTTGCTTCTGCTGGTTGTTCAGACTCTGCCGCAATAACACCTAAATTGTATTGTAACTCTGGGTTATTAGGGTCCATTTTAGTAGCTTCTACTAATAAATTTTTAAATTGGGCAATATTTCCCATCTTGTAGTGAACATTTGCTTCAGACAATAATAAGTTCACATCGTCCGGACTTTCAGCTCTTGCATCTTTCATGGCGCTAAGCGCTTTTTCATCTTCACCTTTACTTACATAAATAAGCGCAACGTTTTTAGCAATTTCTGGTTTTTTAGATTCTGAAAGTCTATTTACTGGATTAGTATGTGTTTTTGTTTTAACAGAAACATCTCTTAAATCTTTATTTGAAAATAATTCTTCTTCATTATTAGAATCGGTAGCAAAATATTGGTTTTCAATACCTGTGTAGCCTAATCCTTTTAATTCTTCATACAAAGCTAAAGCTCTGTCGTATTCTTGAACATTAACTGCCGTTGCAGCAGCATAATAAAGAAACATAGTGTCTTTAGTACTTAAACGGTAAGCTTTTTCAAAATATTTTGATGATGTTGAAAAATCCTTTTTCTCATAAAAACCATTCCCTTTTGTTAATATACCATTAACCATAGTTTGTTTTAATATCGAAACTTCAGAATCATAAGATCCCTGAACTTTACCCAAACTTTCTAAAGCGGCATCTATATCTGTTATAGTGGCAGCTCCGTTTGCATATAATGCTTCTGCATTTAAATAATAATATTGAGCTTTTAGTTTATCATCCATTGATGACATTAACCCTTCTGCTTGTTTTAATGCTGCCTTAGCTTCAGCGTAATTGTTTCCCTTAATAGCTTTTTCTGCTGTTTTCAATTCTTTTTTCTGTGCAAATGAAAATGCACATATTGAAAAAGTTAAAGCTATGATAATCTGTTTTTTCATTTTAGTAATATTTAATTTAATTTTCCGTGTTATTTTCGTCTATATTAGTATCAAGAGTTGTGCCATCATCTAAATCGGCACTGTTTTCAATGTCTTCAGCTACCTCTTCTTCAACTTCATCATCATCGTGCATTACTTTAGCAACAGCCGCAATGGAATCGTTGCCTTTAAGGTTTATTAATTTAACACCTTGAGTTGCTCTACCCATAACTCTTAAATTTTTAACCTCTAACCTAATGGCTATTCCCGATTTATTAATAATCATTAAATCGTCCGTATCGGTGACACTCTTAATGGCAACTAATTTACCTGTTTTTTCTGTAATTGAAATAGTTTTTACACCTTTTCCACCACGATTAGTAATTCTGTAAACTGGTTCTCCATCTTCTGGATCATCAATATAAGTACGTTTACCATATCCATTTTCAGAAACAACCAATACCGATTCTTCTTGTGGATTTTCGATAGTAACCATTCCTATCACCTCATCATTTTTATCAGCAAGTCTAATACCTCTCACTCCTGATGCATTTCGACCCATTGGGCGTGTTTTAGCTTCTTCAAAACGAATGGCTTTACCCGACTTAAGTGCTAACATAACTTGACTCTCGCCAGTAGTTAATCTCGCTTCTAATAAAATATCGTCCTCTTTAATGGTTATAGCATTAATACCATTTGTTCTTGGACGTGAATATTGTTCCAACGAGGTCTTTTTAACCTGACCTTGTTTAGTAGCCATAATAACGTAATGACTGTTTATATAGTCCTCATCTTTAAGATCTTGCGTGCATATAAATGCCTTAACCGCATCGTCTTGTTCAATATTTATTAAATTCTGAATAGCTCTACCTTTTGAGGTTTTACTTCCTTCCGGAATTTCATATACACGCATCCAGAAGCATTTTCCTTTTTGCGTAAAGAATAACATGTATTGGTGGTTAGTACCAACAAATAAATACTCTAAGAAATCTTCATTTCTTGTGGTTGATGCTTTTTGACCAACACCGCCTCTATTTTGTGTTTTATATTCGTTTAGAGAAGTACGTTTAATATAACCTGCATGAGAAATAGTAATAACCACTTGCTCATCAGGAATCATATCTTCAATACTTAAATCGCCACCCGCATATTCAATTACTGAACGACGCTCATCGCCATATTTATCTCTAACAGTAACTAACTCTTCCTTAATAATTTCCATTCGACGCTCTTTTCTATCTAAAATATCTTTTAAATCGATAATAAGCTTCATAATGTCATCGTATTCAGAACGTAATTTATCTTGTTCCAAACCAGTAAGTTGACGCAAACGCATTTCAACAATGGCTCTTGCTTGTAATTCAGAAAGTTCGAAACGTGTTATTAAATTTTCTCTAGCTTCATCAGCATTTGATGACGCTCTGATTATTTTTATTACTTCATCAATATTATCTGAAGCTATAATTAAACCTTCTAAAATATGAGCGCGTTCTTCCGCTTTGCGTAATTCGTAAGTTGTTCTTCTTACTACTACCTCGTGTCTGTGTTCTACGAAATAATGAATTAACTCTTTTAAATTTAAAAGTTGCGGACGACCATTCACAAGTGCAATATTATTTACACTGAAAGATGATTGTAAGGCCGTGTATTTATATAATTTATTAAGAACTATATTTGGTATGGCATCACGTTTTAAAACATAAACGATGCGCATTCCATTTCTATCCGACTCGTCGCGAATAGTAGAAATTCCTTCTAGTTTTTTATCGTTCACTAAATCAGCAGTTTTTTTAATCATATCTGCTTTATTAGTCTGGTAAGGTATCTCAGTAACAATAATACACTCACGCCCTTGAACTTCTTCGATAATAGCTTTACCACGAACAACTATTCGACCCCGACCTGTATGAAATGCTTCTTTAACGCCATCATACCCGTAGATAGTTCCTCCAGTAGGAAAATCGGGAGCTTTGACGTGTTTAATTAACTCGTCAATTTCAATGTCTGTATTCTCAATATACGCAATGATACCATTAACAACTTCAGTTAAATTATGAGGTGCCATATTAGTTGCCATACCTACCGCAATACCTGATGCTCCATTAACTAAAAGCCCTGGAATACGCGTTGGTAACACTGTTGGCTCTTGTAAAGTGTCATCAAAATTTAATTTGTGATCTACGGTTTCTTTATCAATATCGGCCAACATATCTTCAGCAATTTTACGCATACGTGCTTCTGTATAACGCATTGCTGCCGGACTATCGCCATCGATAGAACCAAAGTTACCTTGTCCGTCAACTAACATATATCGTAAGCTCCATTCCTGAGCCATACGCACCATGGCGTCGTAAACTGATGTATCACCATGTGGGTGATACTTACCTAAAACTTCTCCAACTATTCTTGCTGATTTTTTGTGTGCGGTATTTGCTCTAATTCCTAGTTCATGCATGCCAAAAAGTACACGTCTGTGAACAGGTTTTAATCCATCTCTTACATCAGGTAATGCACGTGACACAATGACCGACATTGAATAATCAATGTAAGCCGTTTTCATCTCATCTTCAATATTAATAGGGATCAATTTTTCTCCTTCTGCCATAAATTATTTAATTAAGTTTTATGAGTTTTTCAAAACATGCTAATATACGTATTTCAATAGTGAAGACGAGACTAATAATGGCCTTTTTTCGTGTTTTTTATTAACAATTTTGACGCCTTTTTTCGTTAATAAGTATCTATTGAAAAATTTTGATTTTATAAAGATTTTTTCGTCAATTAGCAACTTTCACACATTTTAAGGTATAGTTTTTGCCGTTAGTAAAATGTTTTAGTATTTTTAATGCAGAAAGGAAACTAATATGGATGATAATTTTTCACCTAGAGTAAAAGACGTAATTGCTTATAGCAAGGAAGAAGCATTACGATTGGGTCACGATTTTATTGGGACTGAACATTTAATGCTTGGGCTTTTGCGTGATGGCGATGGTAAAGCTATCAATATTTTAAATGCGTTAGATGTAGATTTAAACCACCTAAGACGCAAAGTTGAAATATTAAGTCCGGCAAACCCAAGTATTACAGCGGCTTCAAATCAAAAAAAGAACTTACATCTTACACGTCAAGCAGAACGTGCTTTAAAAACAACATTTCTGGAAGCCAAACTTTTTCAAAGCACTTCTATAAACACAGCGCATTTATTGCTTTGTATTTTAAGAAATGAAAACGACCCCACTACCAAGCTTTTAAATAAGCTTAAAGTTGATTACGATAATGTTAAAGAACAATTCAAATTTATGATTACGAACGACAGCGATTATATAGAACCAAAGGCAGAATCATTTCAAGACGATGATTCAAATCCTGAAGATGACACTTCCAAAGACAATATTTTCAATACCCCAACTGGAAAAACTAATAAAAAATCAAAAACTCCGGTTTTAGATAATTTTGGTCGTGATTTAACCATTCTTGCAGAAGATGGTAAATTAGATCCCGTAGTTGGTAGAGAAAAGGAAATCGAACGTGTTTCGCAAATTTTAAGTAGAAGAAAGAAAAACAACCCACTTTTAATTGGTGAACCTGGAGTTGGTAAATCTGCCATTGCAGAGGGTTTAGCGCTTAGAATTGTAAAACGAAAAGTATCACGAATACTTTTTAACAAGCGCGTTGTTACTTTAGATTTAGCTAGTTTAGTAGCTGGTACTAAATATCGTGGTCAGTTTGAAGAGCGCATGAAAGCGGTTATGAACGAGCTTGAAAAAAATGATGACGTTATTTTGTTTATCGACGAAATTCATACTATTGTTGGAGCCGGTGGTGCAACCGGAAGTTTAGACGCATCCAACATGTTCAAACCTGCTTTAGCTCGTGGTGAAATTCAATGCATCGGTGCTACAACTTTAGACGAGTACAGACAGTATATTGAAAAAGATGGAGCTTTAGAGCGTCGCTTTCAAAAAGTAATTATTGAACCAACTACTGTTGAAGAAACAATAGAAATCCTCAACAATATTAAAGAAAAATACGAAGAACATCACAATGTTAATTATACGCCAGAAGCTATTGAAGCTTGTGTTAAATTAACCAATAGGTATATGACTGAACGATTCTTACCGGACAAAGCTATTGATGCTTTAGATGAAGCTGGGTCGCGTGTTCATATCATTAACATTGAAGTTCCGAAGCAAATACTTGAGCTAGAAAAACAATTAGAGACCGTTAAGGAAACGAAAAATTCGGTTGTTAAAAAGCAAAAATATGAAGAAGCTGCTAAACTTAGAGATGACGAAAAACGTCTTGAAAAAGAATTAGCTATCGCCCAAGAAAAATGGGAAGAAGACACTAAACAACATCGTGAAGAAGTTACGGAAGATAATGTCGCCGATGTAGTCTCTATGATGACCGGTATTCCTGTAAATAGAATTGCGCAAACGGAGATTAATAAACTTGCTGAATTACCACAACTTATTAAAGGAAAAGTAATTGGTCAGGATGAGGCTGTTGCAAAGGTAGTTAAAGCTATTCAACGCAACCGTGCAGGACTTAAAGACCCAAACAAACCCATTGGCTCGTTTATATTTTTAGGTCAGACAGGTGTTGGGAAAACGCAATTAGCTAAAGTTTTATCTCGTGAATTATTTGACAGTGAAGATGCTCTTGTTAGAATTGACATGAGTGAATATATGGAGAAATTCGCTATTTCCAGATTAGTTGGAGCACCTCCAGGATACGTTGGTTATGAAGAAGGTGGGCAATTAACTGAAAAAGTGAGACGTAAACCATATGCGGTAATTCTTTTAGATGAAATTGAAAAAGCGCATCCCGATGTGTTTAATATGCTGCTTCAAGTCCTGGATGATGGCTATTTAACAGATAGTTTAGGTCGAAAAATAGATTTCAGAAACACCATTATTATTATGACTTCAAATATTGGAGCCCGTAAACTTAAAGATTTTGGAACTGGTATTGGTTTTGGAACCGCTTCTCAAAAAGCACAAGAAGATTCGAATGCACGCAGTGTTATTGAAAATGCCTTGAAAAAATCGTTTGCACCAGAATTTTTAAACAGAATTGATGATGTGGTAATGTTTAATGCTTTAGAAAAAGAGGATATCAACAAAATTATTGATATTGAACTTGGTAAACTTCTTTTAAGAATTAAAGACCTAGGATATAATTTAAACCTAAGTGACAAGGCTAAAGATTTTATTGCCGAAAAAGGTTTTGACAGACAATATGGAGCTAGACCATTAAAAAGGGCTATTCAAAAGTATGTTGAAGATGCTTTAGCAGAAGAGATTATAACATCGCATGTTCAGGAAGGTGATAGTATTAATATCGATTTAGATGAAAAATCTCAAGAACTAAAAATAAAAATTGATAAAGCTGAAAAACCGGCTAAATCTTAAATTTTATAATTTTTACCCAAAATTAAATTCCTACATTAAATCAATGTGGGAATTTTTTTTTCATAAAACTGTAACAATATAAGAGTATGTTAATCTTTATAATAACAATTTGCTTTAGTGACACTAACCAAACTAAATATTGAACAACTCGTAGAGCTCTGTAAGTCGAACAACCAATCTGCGCAATTGGAAGTTTACAACAGGTACTATAAAGCTATGTACAATGCTTCATTAAGAATTGTTAAAAACAGTTTTGAAGCAGAAGACATAATGCAAGACTCATTTTTGTTAGCGTTCACAAAATTAGATAGTCTTAAAGATGCTAAAATATTTGGTTCATGGTTAAAGCGAATAGTAATTAACAACAGTATTTATCATTATAAGAAAAATAGTAAATACAACAACGTCCCGCTTGATACTATTATTTATAAAATTGAAGACAGCGTAGAAGGTATTAATAGTGAGGATATTACAAGTCTTAAAGCAAATCAGGTTTTAAAAACCATGAAAACGCTAAAGGATAACTACCAACTATGCTTAACACTTCATCTTATTGAAGGTTTTGATTATGAAGAAATTAGCGAAATTTTAAAAATTTCTCAAGTTAACTGCAGAACAATGATATCACGTGCTAAAGAAAGTTTAAGAAAAAAATTAGAATTAGTAGTTTAAAAATACAAAAAATGAAAAAGGATAAAATTGATAATCTATTTGAAACATTGCATTCAGAATTTGATTTTGA
>Ga0102814_10000676_pt1 | contig 24598 bp, 18 predicted proteins | sample ColrivemetaGS741_FD_79112 | JGI IMG/M metagenome (GOLD analysis project Ga0102814, IMG submission 79112) | Estuarine microbial communities from the Columbia River estuary - Flood tide ETM metaG S.741 | ecosystem: Environmental > Aquatic > Marine > Intertidal zone > Estuary | place: USA...
AATCCACCAAAACCATAGCGAAGATTGATCGGAATGTATCTTAAACCATCAATATAATCATCCTTATCTCGCTTGGCCTTAAACCGAGCACTTCTGGCTTTTCGTTCGGCCATCATTTCTCGCCATCTTCGCCTTTCTTCTTCAGGAGAAATGGGATTTGGGGCCGTTCTAGTTTGAGTGTATGTTGAACGTTGTCCGCGTTCCAAAAAGTTGCGTAATTGCCAATCGTAGCTCGCTTTTCGTTGCTCTGTTTCCAGTGCTTCTTTGGCCACATTTAGCACTTTGCTTTTTTCTTCGGCTTGCGGGCTCTTGTTTACATCGGGATGGTATTTTCTGATTTGTGCTATGTAAGCCTTTCGCACCTCTTTTACAGATGCGAAATTCGGAAGCCCTAAAACTTGATAGTGGTTAACCATAGCTTCTGCAAAGAAATTAAAATAATCAAATCCAATACCTAAATTCCGCTAGTTAAACGTTCATTTAAGAAATATAAAATCAATAGATAGAAGCCAAATTAGACATTAAGCTCACACGCTTAAAGCTCTTTATGTGCTTTAGCACCTTCATCTGATTGACCATTCGTATCTTCCTCACTTTTTATAATCTCGTCTATGTAATGATCTTTGAGGTAATCGTAAAACGATTTCTTAGAAACCGAAGAAGCGATTAGGTTTGCTAGCACAGCAGTTAGCATAATATAGAAAATTACATTATGGCTGTCTGTCATTTCCAACACAATAATAGAGGACGTAAAAGGACTACGTGTAACCCCTGTTAAGCAACCCGTCATTCCACAAAGTATCATTAAATTAGTCTCTACACTGGTCATTTTAAACCAATTTGCACAAACAGCACCAATACTAGCTCCAGCACTAAGCGTAGGAGCAAAAATACCTCCAGATGCACCGGTTGAAAACGAGATAACGGGGCCAAATAATCGCAGTATTGGCATATACCAAGGTAACTCCTTATTATCTGTAAACAAACTTGTTATCATTATTTCTTTCCCAGATCCAAACATACGTTCATCTAAAAAAATAGCCAAAGCAGCAATCACAAGTCCACTTAAGATAAGAAATAAAAGTTTTTTGCTTTTCGTTTTTAAAGCTTGTTTTCTTTTAAAAAGATAAAGAATGGCCTTGCCCATACCACTTCCTGCAGCTCCCGTAATTAGAGCTAAGGGAATAATCATAATAATTATTCCTACGGTTATCCCTTTCAGGTTTGGGTAACCCAAATAAAGGTATGGACCTAAAAAACTTAAGGCGGTTAATCCAGCTATAATTACACCCGTAAGCAAAGCAGATTTAAATAAGTTAAAATGAGTTTTGGTTAATTCTTCTATGGCAAAAACTATTCCTCCTAGCGGTGTGTTAAAAGCCGCAGCTAGTCCTGCTGCTGCACCCGTTACAATCATATTTCGTTTAGATATTTTAGGATACCAATCGGGCAAAAAATCGTTAACCTTCTTAAATATAGAAGCTGAAATTTGAATAGTAGGTCCCTCTCTACCAATTACCCCGCCACCAAAAACCATAACCAAGCTTGATAAAACTTTTACAAGAATTACCCGAATGCTTAGCAAACTATTTACTCTTTTTGAAGATCGCGAATTGGTTAAATTAATTGCTGCCGTAACCTGTGGTATTCCACTTCCACGAGCAAATGGCGAATACTTGTCGGCAAGCCACCAAGCAAGCACAAAACAAAGCGGTGTAATAATAAAAAAACTCCAACTATACCATTCATAAATAAGTCTAGTCCCTTTTTCTGCAAGTGAGAACAAATTGGCATATAGCACTGCAACTCCTCCCGAAATAAACGCTGCTAACCAAAAAGGTAATGATTTAAGAAAACTTCGAGTAAGATTCTCATTATCAATAGAACTAAATCTATCTTTAATGTATTCTTTTAATTTAATTAAAAACTTCATTATAAGGCGGTTACACCGAGTACTCAATTATTATAAAAATTGCAATTGCTCCAATTTTGAGCTCAAACTTTTAATGCTGTTTTTAGTTGATTTGCTAATAGTTGGGCAAATATAGGCTTCTTAGCAAGCTCTTTCCGAAACTCCGATTTTAAAAACATACAGGTTAAGCATTTGCTCATCTAGCTGCCCAAATTAACATCAAAGAGGGGATGTTTATATTCTTGCTATATAAGCATCACATAACTCTGTTACTGGAGTAAAATTGGGCAGTCCTAAAACTTGAAGGCGATTTATCATAACGGGAATAATTTTATTTAAAACTTTACCAACTTGGCACAACTTATGTATTTATCTTTATACCAAGTTTAAAACCGCAAATCCATATGAAACCATCAAATACCTTTCAATCGCTCATTTTAATCGGTTTTCTTTTTTTCGCCAGTCAATGCTCTACTGGCCAACGGTCTGTATCTATAAATACCATTCGTCCTGCGGATATTACTATTCCTGCGGAAGTGCAAACCATTCTAATAGTAAACCGCACCAAGTTTGATAAAAAAGCGGTAAACATAATTGAAGGATTACTAACCGGAGAATTGCCAAACGAAGACAAGGCCGCTGTACAAGGTTTAACAAACGCTTTAAAAGCCGAATTGCTAAACTCACCTAGATTCCTTGTAAAACTGGCTACAGAAGAACTTTCTGGCAATAGCCTTACTTCTGCTTTTCCAGAGCCATTGGCTTGGGGAAAAATAACAGAACTGTGCACAAAATATAATGCTGATGCGGTATTGGCCGTTGAAATATTCGATTCCGATTTTATAATTACCAATGGAGTACGCAAAAAGAAAGCAACCGTTAGAGAAGGAAATACCACTAAAGAAATAGAAGTAGATGAATATTATGCTACGGGTGTAGATAACATTAAAATGGGTATCCGATTGTACGAACCGGCTACAGCTCAAATTTTAGATCAACAAATTTTTAATAAGCGTGGTACTTGGGAAGCGGCCGCAGCTTCTAAGGCCCAAGCCCTTTTATCGCTTACCCAAAAAGCAGAGGCAAACCGACAGTTAAGTGCAAAAATTGGGGCAGATTATGCGTATCGTATTTCTCCTATGAATGTACAAATAAAACGACAATTTAGAGGGAAATCTAAGAAAACACCAGAATTGGAACGAGGTAGCCGATTAGCCGATATCGGCAAATGGGAAGAAGCAATTGAAGTATGGAGAAGTGGCTTAACTACTGAACAAGAAAAAGATGCGGGCTACTTAAGTTACAATATAGCAGTTGCTTACGAGATTTTAGGTGAGATGGAATTAGCTAAGAAATGGGCCAGCGATTCGTACACCACATACGGAAACAAAGATGCAAAGACTTACCTTGACTTGATAAACTGGCGATTGCAAGACGAACAACGGGCAAACGAACAATTGAAAAAGTAAGTTTTGATTAAACCCAAAATCCGCATTAGAAAATCTATTCCGATCTAACTCTCTTCAAATCTAGTTGTTTCTTGATAGTTAGCTCTCACTACGAAGTTCTAACGCGGAATTTGGGTTAAAATTTGTGCCAATAGACTGAAGCATTATTTCCTACACTCCTGGTCATAAATTACAGATTTTAAAAGCTTTATTTATTAGGATAGCTCTTAATTTTACCGATACTAAATAAAATGGCAAAAATCTCTCAAAAATACAACGATTTAGGCCTTGGCGAAAAAGCCTCTGGCGGACGATTTAGAACCCTAAATAAAGATGGAACGTTTAATGTAACCAAAACCAACATTCCATTTTTTGAGCGAATAAACTTTTTTCATTCGCTGGTTTCTATGTCTTGGCTAAAATTTATCGGCCTTATATTGGTAGGTTATTTTGTGGTAAACTTAGCGTTTGCAAGTTTGTATATGTTTATTGGTGTTCAGCACCTTACAGGTATCGATGGATTAACGCGAATGGATAAATTTATAGAAGCATTTTTCTTTAGTGCTCAAACCATTACAACGTTAGGATACGGCCGAGTAGCTCCTATCGGTTTTGCGGCTAATGCCGTGGCGGCTGTAGAATCTATGCTTGGATTACTATCGTTTGCTTTGGCTACCGGACTGGTATATGGTCGTTTTTCTAAACCAAAACCAAAAATTAAATATAGCACCCATGCTGTTATTGCTCCCTACAATAAGATCAATGGTTTTATGTTTCGTCTCTTAAATCCGCACGAAAACCAATTATTGGAAGTAGAGGTTAATATTTCGCTTTCTATGCTTCGTAAAAACTCCGAATTACGCGATTTTTTTAGGTTAGAGTTAGAACGATCTTCTGTGGTTTTCCTTCCGTCTATTTGGACCATCGTTCATCCTATTTCAACTGAAAGTCCACTGCATAATCATACTCAAGAGGATTTATTAGAAAAGGATGCTGAATTCATTGTTATTCTACGAGCTTTTGATGAATCTTTTTCGCAAACCGTATATTCTAGAACATCCTACAAAGCTTCTGAGATAAAATGGGGTGAAAAATTTAAGTACATCATTACACAAGAAAGCAATGGCATAAGTGTAGATGTAAGCAGATTAGACGAATCTGAAAAAATGGAATTAAACTGATTTGATTCCATTTAATACTAACAAGTTGCTCGGTAAAAAAATGAAACTAACTCCTCTGGAAGCCGCTGTAAAACCTTCACTAAATTTAAGAAAAAAATACCACAAAGTGGCACAGAGAACCACAGAGAATAATTGCGGCGAATAAACTTTGTGAACCTCTGTGTAAAAGAACTAGGCCACAAAGTTTCAAAGTGCTCTACTCCTATCCCTATAAAATATTTAACACCCTTTTTCCGTTGTTAGTTTCTTACAAGCTAAGTTATGAGAATACTAATCACTTTATTATTGGTAACTATTACGCCATTCCTTTTTGCCCAAAACACAGCAAGTTTTACCGTTTATTTCCCTTCCGATTCGTATAAAATTACAACCAAAGACTATACCGACATAGCTGATTTTATTGCAAAGCAAGGGTATTCAAAAATGCAATACATAACCATCGAAGGGCACACCGATAACTCTGCAAACGAGGTTTATAACCAACAACTTTCAGAGAACAGATGTAAAACAGTATCCAAATTTTTAGTAGGAAAACTCAATGTTAAAGTACTAGTAAACATAATTGCCAAAGGCGAATCTCAACCCGCCACAAGCAACGAAACAGATTTAGGTAAGCAACAAAACAGAAGAGTGGTAATTACCGTATTTTCAGAATTGGAAAAGGAAAATACGGCAAATGAAGAAACAAAATTTTCACCACAAAGCGAAGACTATTTTTACGACAATTGGCGTAGCACAGAGCAAAGCTTTACCATAAACCCTAGTAAAAGCAACACCCTAAAAGGCAAACAAGGCACTATTGTTATAATTCCGCCAAATGCTATTTGCCATTCCGAAGACTTTCACACCATACAAATTCACTTGGAAGAATACTATGATAAAGGCGATATGCTAATGGCTAGACTAACCACGAGTAGTGATGAAAATATGCTAGAAACGGCAGGAATGGTAAATTTAACTGCAACGCACGATGGAAAAGAATTGGAACTGTGTAAGAAAGCAACTGTACTGTTTCCTAAAAAAATGAACACTGATGATACGTCTGGTTTTCAAGGCTTTACGGGCGACTGGGATAATCCGCACGGAAACATTAACTGGAACGCAAGCTCACCTATTTACGACGCTATTAATGGAGAAAACTATAAAGGCTCAAAAACCGACTTACCCAATTATGTCACCATCCGTTGTGGTTTTAGGTGCGATTATTTAATTAGAAGTGGAAAAGGGGGTTCCTTGTATCGCACTGCACTGCGTAAAGATGAGGTAAAGCAACGACTGCGTAAGCGGTTTTGGTTTAAAACTTTTGTACCCACCTCGTTGTATGAAGAAACCTATGCTGGAATAAAGTATAGAATGAAAGATACGATGTCTGCCTCACTCTACTTTCCGCAATGGCAAGCCCAATTAAAAACACAAAAAATTAGGGCTTATTTAGATTCGCTTTCCAATGGAGGAGAAATAGACCCTGATTTTTTAGAAGAAACAAGCAACTACCTCATTACACAAGTCAGTTCTTTTGGGCCTATTAACTGCGACCGATTTTATAATTATGAAGACAAAATCAACTTTACCTTTAAAATTGGCGACAGTGAGGGAACGGTAAGCAGCAGACTCATTTTTCACCATATAAATTCCATAATGCCTGGCGAACAAGATGGCAAAAAAGTAAGGTTTAGCAACATTCCCAAAGGAGAGGTAGTTACGCTGCTACTAATTAAATATTTAAAGGATAATATTTTGATAGCCACAGATAAGTTTAAACTTGGTTCGGAACCCAACCTTGACTTTAAGGTGATTGAAAAATCGAAATTACAAGAGACTATTCGTCAAATTACAGGAGGTACTTAGCCACTTCACGTTGTTCTCGGCCAAGATCAAAACAATTACCCTTAAACCAAAATATTTCGTCTGTATTTCTTAGCTTTGCTCAAGTCTACCATCATTAAACTATGAGCACTTTTACAAAAAACTTCATCATTTTCTTCATCTTAAACTTCGCGGCCCTAGGAATAGGTGGATTTTTAATGGGCGATGGCCCTACTGGCGATTGGTATCAAGGAATAAACAAAGCTCCTTGGACACCACCCGGATGGGTTTTTGGTGCAGCTTGGACAACTATTATGCTGTGCTTTAGTTTGTTTATGGCTTATTTAAAACAAGCAGAATCATCTAATAGCATTTGGTTTCTGTTTGGTTTACAATGGATATTAAACGTTGGTTGGAACCCAATTTTCTTCGACCAACATAATATGCTGTTAGGGTTAATTACCATAATTTCCCTTACGGTATTAGTTGGCTACTTCTTGTTCCGCTATAGATCGGTTGTGGGCTGGAAAAGCCTGCTAATTGCACCCTATTTTATTTGGCTTTGCATTGCCACCTCGCTTAATTGGTATGCGTTGGTAAGCAACTAAAACCTCCTCCTTTTTTGTATACCCAAATCCATGGATAAAGTTTAGGGCGACAAATTTATTTGTCATGTAAATGCAATAATCAAAAACTACCCTCGTTATATATTTGTCTTTTGATGTTTTTCAGCCGCGGATAAACAGCATCATAAGTGCACCCATTCAACCGATTTTTTATCGAATTTTTCTTTACCATTTTTTCAAGTTGCCCAAACTTAAATAATAAAAATATGGCTCAAGTAAAATTATCTTCAAGACAACGCATGATTAACATGATGTATTTGGTACTACTCGCATTAATAGCACTAAATATCGACCGACAAGTTCTTAAATCGTTTCATATTATGGAAAAAGGTTTCCTTTCTTCCTCCGAAAGTTACGACCGAAAAAACAACCAACAAATGGCTGGTTTCTTTAGTTTAGTAAGCAAAGACACCGAAAAAGCTACACCTTACTACCACGCATCTAAACAAGCTCAAACTGTTTCTAAGGAGTTTGATGACTACATTGAACAACTTAAAAAGGAGATAGAAACGCTTTACGGCGGCAGATTGCTTAAGGAAGAAGGCGAAAACGGATTAACCTCGCTTAAAAACCCTGAAGGGATGGAAAAACACGCCAACTTATTTATGGTTAAAAACAAAGGCAAAAAGGCCAAAGAATTACAAACCAACATAAATAGCACTAGAGACAAACTTTTGGCATTTTTAGACCCCAAAAACAACTTATTTAAAAACACCGAGGAGTTTAATAATATAAAAAACGCCAATTTACTTCATGCCAATGAGCCTGAAGGTACAACGCAATCGTGGGCATCTATCTATTTAGAATACCAACCCGTTGGGGCTTTAATGGCCTTACTTACACAATACCAAAACAACGCAAAGGCTCTGGAGGCTGATGTTATAAATGCACTAATGGCTGGCGTTAATAAGGGAGATTTTAAAATAGACCAAATGAATGCGGCTATTATTCCCAAGTCTAATTATGTAATGGAAGGCGAAAACTACGAAGCAGAAATTCTATTGGTGGCGAGTAACTCCACTTCGCAACCCCAAATAATTGCAAACGGAAGCACGCTTAGCGACGTGCAAAACGGCAAGGCACATTTAAGCTTTGCTGTAACTGGAATAGGAGAAAAAACGGTAAGTGGCGAAGTGATTGTAAATGATCCAATTACCAATGAGCCAACGCGATATCCCTATAAACATACGTACCAAGTTTTTAAACCTGTGGCAACGGTTTCGCCAGATAAAATGAATTTGCTGTATACCGATTTAGATAATCCTTTATCCATTTCGGTGCCTGGCTTTAGTGCTGCGGATATAAAGGTAACTGCATCTGATGGTGCAACTGTTTCTGGCAACGGGGGGAAATATAACATTAAGGTAAATGGAAGCCAAAAACTGGTAAAAGTAAATGTAACCGCAGCCGGAAAAAATATGGGAACCACCTCTTTTCGCGTTCGCAGTGTGCCGCCTCCTTCTATGCAAATTGGAGGAATTAAAGCATCCACTTCGTATGTATTAAAAAGTCAATTATGTGCTCAAACCGCTATTCTGGCCTATTTAGGAAGTGATTTCGCCTACGACTTAAGATGGAATGTCCTTAAATATACGTTTATTTTAAGTCCAAAATCAGGACCAGCAAAAATGATTAACGTAACTGGAAATCAGCTAACTGCAGAAATTAAAAGTGTAATTTGCAATGCTAAACCTGGCGATAAAATAATTATAGAGCAGGCCAAAGCAAAAGATTCTCAATATGGAATTACCCGAGATTTAAATCCAATAATTATAACTGTTAGATAACTAAAACGGGATTGAACAATAATGTTCAATCCCGTTTATATTTTTATAGATGGCGATTTTATCGCTAGGTGATTTACATCCTTTGCTGCCTCAATATTCTGAGAATAAAGACCAATAAAAATTGACACCCTTACTAGTTTAGTGTTTTAGGAATCTTATACACATCTTATGTAATTTATTTAAAAGGAATTACACGTGTATATTGTTGCAAGCAGAAAGATTGTCTACTGTTTAAGTACTTTGGTATGGGTTATGCCGTCCACAACCAATAGATAAATACCTGCACGTAGGCTTTGCGTATCAAAAGATAATTCGTTTGTTGACTGATATAAATAATCGCTAGCAATAGTTACTCCTTCCAAGTTCACAAGTTGAACAAACTTAGGAGATTGTAATTCATCAGCAGACAATCTGATTTTCAACTCATTCCTGAATGGGTTTGGAAATACCATTAAAGGTTTAACTGAGCTTATTTTTAAAATTGTTTTATATTCTTCAAACTCACCATCAATGTCTATTTGCTTAAGCTTAAAGTAAAGTTTTGTTTGATTGCCTTTTGGTAAAGTTACAGCATAATTCAGTATACTATTAGAATTACCTGCAGCTAGCACCTCGTTAAATTTTATGTATTCATTATCGTCTTCACTGTAATACAATTCATAAATATCGCTATTAAGTTCAGAAGCAGTAGACCATTCTATAAGGATATTATCGTCTTGTTCTTTTGCATTAAAAAATAGTAAATCTACGGGCAATGCTCCAGTTGCGTTAACACCGCCAGCTGCATTAACTTGTGCAAAGCTAGATACACCAGTAGAACCAGGGCAATTCGCAACCTCAACATTTCCCATAAACAAATCTTGGTTTGTGTTGCACGGACTGCTGTTTGGTATAGTTCCTCCTCCATTTTTATTTAAATAGAGATTACCAGTAGCAGCCATTGTAAAAGCTTTATTCGCTGTCCATTCTAATACTGCACTTCCTTCTATTGAAAGTTCTATTAAGTTATTATTAGTGTAATCATTATCTATTTCTAATTTTGAGGACGATCCAGTAACAACCAACTTTGTAAAACCAGAAGGACAAGTTGAGTTTAAATTGGAAGCAGTAACCGTTCCTGAAGAAATTGTACAGGTAGTTTGAGCCGCTAAAAATTGAGTAGAGAATAAAGAAAATGTAACAAGTGCTAGCACAAGTTTGAATTGACTCATAAAATCTCGTAGTTTGTTATTATTTGTTCGCATCCTTAGAAGTAGTGGGGCAAATATAAGACAGATTACGGTATTTTTCCCAAAAAAAATCTTATTCCTATTTTGGGAATAATGTTAACATGCAAGGTAAAATGTAGTCTAATTATCTCATTTACAACTAATTAAATTACACGAGCATCAAACAGACTTACCTAATTGTGGCCTCAAATTCCAAAAAATACACAAACAAATAGTGTGGAAATGACAAAAAACAGAGATTAAGCGGGGTTTAAACCTATTTAAACCATTCTTCAATAAATTTTTTATCTACTATTTTGCTCTCCAAACCATCGGCAATTAGCTTATTAACTAGCCGTGTATTTCGAGCACCTTTTTCTTTAGCTTCTGCGTAAGGAATATTGCTAAACGTTACCATTTCATATTGCGATTTGAATAATTCCGGATGTAATTCGCAAATATCATGTTCTACTTTTTTGTAGTGTAAAAACGCTTCATCTCCTACCAAATCTCGCATTTCAATAAAGTTTTGCAAAGCCAAATCTGCAATTGCATCAGCATTTGGTTTTCTGCTTACTTGGTAAGCTTCCATCGCTTCTTCCCATGTTTCGTACTTATCTAAACATTCGTCCATTATTACACAATCTTCGAAACTGCAGTTCATTCCTTGCCCGTAAAACGGAACGACTGCATGGGCTGCATCGCCAAGCAATGTTGCTTTTCCCACATTCCAAGGATAACAACGAACCGTTACCAAGCTACCCACCGGATTTTCTTTAAAATCTTTTAACAAATCTGGCATTAAAGGAATGGTATCGGCAAAGTGATCGTTAAAAAAAGCTAGTACCGCCTCATCGGTATTCAATGGCTCAAAGCTATGCTCTCCTTCAAACGGCATAAACAACGTGCAGGTAAATGTTTTATCTGGATTAGGCAACGCAATCATCATAAAACTACCCCTTGGCCATATGTGCAACGAATTGGGGTCCATTGCAAATTCTCCATTTATAGGTTCTATACAAAGCTCTTTGTAGCCGCTTTTGGTATAGCTCTGCGAATAATCGAAACGGTTTGTGCGTTGCATTTTACTTCTAACAGCGGAAAAAGCTCCATCGCCTCCCAAAATATAATCCGATTTCACCTCGGTAGTTTCACCTGTGTTTTCGTTTCTAAACCAGCAAATGCCTTTGTCTAAATCTACCTTGGTGCATTTCATATTAAAAAACTGGTGCACGTGTTCATTTTCATCTGCCAATTGCAGCAACTGAACATTTAAATGTGCTCGAGATACAGAATTAATTGCCTGCCCCTCTTTACCATAAGGTTGATAAGCCAAATTACCCTGTTCGTCGTGCATCATTCGTCCACTCATAGGTATTGCCTTATCTAAAACAGCAGCGTCTAAACCCACTTTTGCTAGTGCGGTTATTCCTCTAGTAGAAAGTGCCAAGTTTATGGATTTGCCCGCTGGAATATTAACATTCCGCATATCTGGCCTCCGTTCGTAAATATTTACTTCATATCCTTTTTTAGCTAAATATACAGACATTAAGGACCCGGCCAATCCTCCTCCTACAAGCGTTACTGATTTCATTCTTATCTATTTTTGTTTTATCTTAAAAATTACACGACTAGTAAAGCACGTGTTTTCTAGGCGTCAAAATTAGCAATTCCCTTAATTATAGAGAGCATGGTTACATTCTAAATTAATTGCTTAACAGTTAATTGTCGGCAAGTAAGTTTAAAATATATGCCCGTAAAAGAATTAGCTTATTTTTGTTTCTCGTTCAATTTTATGAAACAACAATTAAAACTACTTTTCGGCTTACTATTTCTTCTTTTTTGCTCTTCTTCTTTTGCTCAAACCATTTCGTATAAAGAAATGATGCACGACACCAAATACAATTATTATGATGTAGTGAAAGTTGCAAACCTCTATTTTGACGAACACGGAAGAGGCGAAGGCAGCGGTTGGAAGGGCTTTGAGCGTTGGAGAAATGAAAACGAAAGCAAGTTTTACCCAACAGGAGTGCGAAGCGATGTAGATTTTTATATGGTTACAAGCCAATACAAAGAAATTGTACGAGAACAAAACCTTAAAACCAAAACCAGTTTTGAAAACGGATGGAACGAACTTGGCCCTTGGAATGCCAACAATATAACCTCGCACTACTCCCCCGGTATAGGTCGTATAGAAACTTTTTGGGTAAATCCTACCAACACAAATGAAATGTTTATTGGAAGTAGAAGCGGTGGTTTTTGGAAAACTACCAATGGCGGGAGTACTTGGAAAAATACGACTGATTTTTTAGTGGCTTCTGGTGTTTTCTCTATTGCTGTAAACCCGTTTGATAAAAAAGAAATACTAATAGCTGTGCAACAAGGCGGCAAAGAATATACCCACGGCATTTACCGCTCCAAAGACGGCGGAGAAACATGGGCGTTAAGCAACTTCGAACCTATTACATTAAAATGGGGCGGTCTTGGAGATAACGAGCGTATTTACGTAATAAAATATCATCCCACTATTCAAAATAGGGTTTATGTAGGCTGCACGCAAGGTTTTTATTATTCTACCAACAACCTAACGTCTTGGACTAGAGCATTTACTGGCTCTCCAACCGATATAGAGTTTCACCCCATTAAGAAAGAAGTTGTTTATGTATATAATAATTCAGGTACAGATCGTAATTTAGTGAAACTCTCTAGCGACACTGGAGAAACCTTTACCAATAGTCAATCGTTGGTGGTAAACAATAATTCAAAAGGACACCTATCGGTATCTACAGCAAACTCCAACAATGTTTATTTTGCTTCTACTTCAGGCGTTTGGAAATCGAACGATGAAGGACAATCATTTTCGTACTTAAGTAATCCAGATGAAAGTTGCCTTGGTTTTGCTATTTCAGATATTGATACCATGCATATGGTTTATGGATATGTAGATGCAGAGGCAAGCAGTGATGGAGGAGTAAACTTTTCGCAAGTTACCAGATGGGCGGTACAGGATGCGGCATACATACACGCTGATATACGCACATTAGAATGCCAAAACGGAGTATTTTATGTAGGCACAGACGGCTATTTTGCAAAAAGTACCGATTGGGGACAAACGTGGACTACCCTAAACGATGGCACTTCAGTTAAAGAATTTTATGCCGTTGGTGTAAGTCAAGGAAATGTAAATATACATATGGCTGGCTCACAAGATAATGGCACCAGCATTTTAAACGAAAACGGCTGGATAGAATGGAATGGTGGTGACGGGATGGAAGCGATTGTACATCCGCTAAATCAACAGTTAATGATAGGCAGTTGGCAATATGGCAACAGAAATATAACAACCAACGGAGGCCAAACGCGTGTAGCAGTAGGTAACCCTGAGCAAGGTTCTGGAACTCAAGCAGATTGGGAAGCACCGTTAATGCTCGATCCACAAAACCACATGCGAGTAATTCACTGTGGAGCAAACTTGTATGAGAGTCTGGATTTTGGTAGAAATTGGGACCAAATTGGTTCGCCCGGAATTGGCTTAATTCGTGAAGCGGATATTTCGTTTACGAATAGCGATGTAATGTGTGTGGCACGAAATTCAGCTATTATGCTAACAACAGATGGCGGAGCAAATTGGAATTCAATAAAAAATAATTTACCTAATTATTCCATTACCGATATCGCCTTCCATCCAAAAAACGATAGTATACTATTGGTTACGTATAATCGCTATCAAAAAGACAATAACAAAATTTACATTTCTTATGATAGAGGAGGCACATGGCAAAATATTACCTACAACTTAGGCAATATGCCACTAAGAACCGTAACGGTAGATCATAGCGATTCGTCATTTATTTATGTGGGAAGCGAAATTGGTGTTTATTACAAAAGCCTTGCCGGCACAGAATGGACCTTGTATAATAACAATTTGCCCAATGTAACTGTAAAAGATTTAGAAGTACATTTTGGCAGCAATACACTAAAAGCCGCAACTTGGGGTAGAGGATTATTTGAATACAGTTTAGTGGGCAGAAACAATTATCCAAGTATAGATATTGTTAGAATTTCGCAGCCTGCGGGCCCAAAATTCTCTATTGCACAATACATTTCAGCAAACATTAGCAATGGGGATAATATGGATGAAGTGAAAGTGTATTGGAGCAAGAACAGCACTGCCATGGACAATGAGATTGCAATGACTAGTGCCGGCAATAACCTCTGGAAATCTGAAACGGGTATACCAAGTGACGAAATTGGTGCACGAATCTATTTTAGAGTAGTAGCCAAAAACAAAGCAGGAGAAGTATCGGAAACGTATCGTTTTAATTATGAGATTATTCCATTGGCATATTGCAATGCAATTGGTGCTGTAGGTACAGGTTCTGATTACATAAATAATGTAACGCTAAATGGCACATCTAAAAACAGTGGCCAAGACTATTACGGCGACTTTACATCTACCACTTTTGATTTAGAAAAAGGCAAATCGTACGATTTATTAGTAAGCTTAGCCTTTCATTGGGACCCAGATAGTGTAAGTGCTTGGATAGATTATAATAATAATACAGATTTTGAAGACGAAGAACGAATTGTTTTTAGCAGTTTAAATTCCAATCATCAAACTTCAGCAAATTTTACCGTTCCAAACGATGCATTAACGAACGCTAATTTAAGAATGCGAGTAAAAAGCACCTACAATAATGCAGCACCTTCACCTTGCGGTGAAGAAAGTGGCGAAGTGGAGGACTACACAGTAGTGCTAAGAAGCGGAGCTGGTTTGCAAAACAACAACATTGCGTTTAAGCTTTCTCCAAACCCGAGTTCTGGAAGTTTTACCGTTAAGTTAACAAATGGAGGAATTATTGACGAAGTAAAAATTACCGACATTTCAGGAAAACTAGTATTTACAAACGTAGCTAATAATGATTCAATCAAAATAAACGCAAACCTGAGTTCTGGCATTTATTTTATTTCAATAAAAACAGGCTTAGGAACAGGTACTCAAAAAATTGTGATTGAATAGTTTACCAATGCGTTTGGTAATTGCAAATCCTACTTCTTGCGGCGGAAAAGCTATTGAAACCTTAGAGCAGTTTAGTGCATTTTTACGCCAAAAAGGGCTTCCTTTTCTAGTTTACAACACCAAACCAGAAAATAATACGCCGGAAATACGCCAATTAATTTCCAAACATTCCATTGAAAATATTACCATTTTAGGCGGAGATGGCACTATAAATATTGTGCTAAATGCACTGCCTCATTTAAACTTTTCATTGCACCTAATCCCCGCAGGTACAGGAAATGATTTGGCTAAAATGCTTTACAAAGAGGTAGATAAAGCATCTACATTTAAGCTAGCTATAGAGCATATAAACCTAAAAAAAATAGACAGTTGGAAATGCAATGAGCATAGATTTTGCAACGGTTTTGGTGCTGGTTTTGATGGTGAAATTGCACATAGAATGTACCAAAAGAAATATTGGCTCCCCAGTAAACTCAAGTATTGGATTGAAATTTTTCGATTGATTTTTAGCTACCGAAGTACCGAAGTAGAAATAAACGACATAAAAACAGCTGTATTTATGTTAGCTGCTGCCAATGGCAAAGTGTATGGCGGCGGTTTTAACATTGCTCCTTTGGCTATTGCCGATGATGGTTTGTTGGAAATTATAAAAATTGGCAAAGTGCCCGTTTTAAAACGATTTCTTTATCTACCCAAAATTGAAAAAGGCATACACCTAAACTTGGACCTAATTAACTATACAAGGCAAAACTCCCTGGAAATAAAATCGGACAAGCCTTTGCCTGCTCACTTAGACGGCGAACCTATATTAGCAAGCCATTATAACATTACCAAAGAGGGTCAATTAACCTTTGTTGTTTAGTTTTATGTAGTTGGATTCTTTTTCCATCGCATCCAAAAAACACTGCAACCCAAAATTATAAGAATAGCTATAAACTGCGAGTGCGAAAGAACTCCATCAAACAAGAAACCGCGGGCCTCATCTCCTCTATACATTTCTACAATGCTTCTTCCTATGCCATACATTATCAGGTAAATAAGGAATAACTGTCCATCAAATTGCTGTTTTTTTCTAACCAAAAATACGGTAAGTAGAATTATTAAGTTTACACCAATATCGAACAACTGCGTTGGATACAAGGGCATGTTCATAGGTGTGGCAAGTGTTTCTGGATGGCTAAACGTAACGCCAATAGGCGAATCGCAAACGCTGCCGTGGCAACATCCAGCAAGGAAACAACCCACTCTGCCAAACGAATGAACAACAGGGCCAGCAAAAGCCAGAATATCTAAAAACGGACGTACAGGTACTTTTTCCTTTCGCAGCCACCAAACAATGGTAGGAATAGCAAAAATAAGCGAGCCATAAAACACAAATCCGCCACCCGCAACTTTTAGCATTAGTTCTGGGTTAGCTGCATATTTATCAATGTCTTCTAAATAATAGAATAATTTTCCTCCTACAAAAGCGGCCAATATTACCCACATAAACAGGCTGCTTAGCTTATCTGCATCAAACCCAAATTTTTTAGACATACGTAGCACTACCATAAAAGCAGCAATAATGCCAAGTGCAATCATTAACCCATAGCTGTACAAGCTTATTTGTGCAGGAAAGAATCCTTGTAAAAACTCGGGAACGGGTATAGTAAATAGTTTTGGAAACATTTATTTTATTTTATTAGTCTGTCACTTATGTGTTTTCACCTTCTTTTAAATACTGGGCATTGTACTCCCTACCTTTCCATACCGATTTTACAGGCATAAAGTAAAAAACCGCGGTGGCAAAGGTATTGGCTAATACATAAAATTCATACAAGAATAAATGTAACCCAACAAAATCAAACGCCGGTCTCCCTACTTTTTTGCGAAGTATAATTATAAACATGCTTTGCAGGAAATATTTAAACACTAAAACGGGGCCAAACCAACTTCCCGTGGCCAGCAGAAACAATAAAGCAGGAACATACAACCCATAAAGCACAATCATCGCTTTCCAGTTTAATGGCAATTCGCGTGCACCTATAAGCCAGCGTTTACGCTGATGCAGCATTTCGCTTACTTCGGGAATGTGCCAAGCCAAGCCCAGCGAATCTGTACCCATTATAGTTCGCCATTCCCAGCCTCGCGTTGTAACTTCTTTAAATAATTTATAATCCTCGGTTATGGAAAAATCAATGTTTTCGTAACCGCCTGTTTGCCAGTATGCTTTGGCTCGCACGGCCATATTATTGCCCACACTGGTGCAACCCACACCCACATTGGCAAACGCTTTTATATAGCCCATAAAATGCAACCAATCCATGGCTTGCAAAGTGGCAAATAATCCGCCACGTTCGCACTTGGTAGTGCCAGAAGCTATACCCACTTTCTCCGAGTCGAACTCTTGCAACAAAGCGAGAATCCAATTTTTTGGCAGTTTTACATCCACATCGGTAATAAAATAAATTTCGCCGGATGCGTGATGAGCCAATTGGCCAAGCACATTGGCTTTGCCTCTGCCTTTGCCAACGGTTTCGGTAATTTGATGCAGATTAAACCACGGTTTATCTTGAATGAAATCTGCAACAAGTTCCGCAGTTTTATCGGTACTCGCATCATTGCCCACCAATATTTCCAGCTTATCTTTTGGATAGTTGAGAGCATTAATCGCGTGTAAGCTCCGCATTATCAGCTTCTCTTCATTCCGTGCAGCAAGCAACAGAGATACTTTGGGAAACGCATCACGCAGCTTTATCTCCTCTGTTTTGTGTGTCGCAACAGACCAAATGGAGAATAATTGTATGCCAAAAAAAACAAGAAATATAGGGGCGAGAATTACAATCATAACGCCTTCATTTTAAACCCGTTATCGTGTAAAAACTTAAGATAATCCGGCAATAACATTTTTAAATTCTTTTCAGCTTTTAACGAATCGTGAAAAACGATGATACTGCCATTTACGGTTTGCTTTTTAATGGCACGCAATGCTTTTATCGTATCCAATTTCGGCATAAAATCTTTGGTAAGCACATCCCACATTATTATTTCATAATCAGATAATTGCTTTATGGATGCAAAATTTATTCTACCATAAGGCGGCCTAAACAATCGCTTTTGCGGAATTACATCTTGACAAAGTGCTATTTCGGTTAAATATTCTGCGGCACTTATGCCCCATCCTTTCACGTGGTGATAGGTATGATTGCCAACTTGGTGACCATTTTCCTGCAATTGTTGGATTACTGATGGATAGCGTTCTGCATTTTCTCCAACTACAAAAAAAGTAGCTTTTGCATCGTATTTTGCCAATTCATCCATTACCCAAGCTGTAATTTGTGGGTGCGGTCCATCATCAAACGTAAGGTAAACTACTTTTTCTGCTGCCTTTTTTCGCCAAACTAAGCTCGGCAATAGCCTACGATTGATTTCGTAATACAAATTCACGCGGGGCAAATCTACTCAATCCATAATTATAGTCTATTAATCGAACCACGAATTTGAACCAAGGCAATACCTTGTTAACTTTGATGCTTTGCAGCTAATATGAAAAAACTCACCACTCTTACCACCTTACTTCTATGGCTTATTTCGCCCATTTTTGCCCAAGAAGCGGAAAAATGGACTTTGCAGCGATGTGTAAATGAAGCGTTGGAAAAGAATATTTCTGTATTGCAAAATCAATTGCAAGGCGAAATTGCTCAAAATAATTTAGAACAATCGCAGCTTAGCCGTATACCAACACTTAGTGGCAGTGGAAGCCACAACTACAACATTGGTAGAACCATCGACCCTTTTACCAATACATTCGTAAATCAAACCATCCAATCCAACGGATTTGCCATTAACAGTGGCGTATTGCTTTATGGCGGCGGACAAATAAAAAATACTATCAACCAAAACAAAACAGCCCATCAAGCAAACGAACAAAGTATACAAGTGGTAAAAAACCAAGTGGCGTTGCAAGTAGCTTCTACTTATCTGCAAATAATACAGGCTGAAGAAAACTTAAAAATCGCGAAGTCTCAACAAGAATTAACCAATAATCAACTTATAAGAGCTGAAAAATTGGTAAAAAGTGGTGCTACGAACCAAAGTACGGTGCTAAACTTAAAGGCACAATCAGCCAATGATAGAGTACAAATAATTAACGCACAAACACAAATAGAATTGGCCTACAATGCCATGCGTAATTTATTGCAAATTGCTCCAAATGCTCCTTTTGCCATACAAACGGAAACCGCCATTGAATTGCCCAGTATGCCAAACGAAACGGTTACTAGTATATATGAAGACGCACTCTTAAAAATGCCCGAAATTAAGCAGGCAGAACTAACTATTGCCCAGCGAAAATACACCGAGCAAATAGCTAAAGCTGGCTTACAGCCAACACTTTCGGCTTACGGAAATATAAATACGGTTTACTCTCAAAGCGGCAAAGAGTTAATACCCAATGGTTTTGATATTATTCCTATTGGCATAACAGAAACGAGTAAAGAAGTAGTCTACGGACAGTTACAGAACTATGATAGACCTACAAAACCTTTTGGGAAACAACTTGGCGATAATTTAGGGCAGCAAGTGGGGCTTTCGCTTAGTGTACCCATTTTTAATGCTTACCGAAACCGCATTAATTTAGAAAACACCAAAGTACAAACACAAATAAGTGAATTGGCACTAGAAAATACCAAAAACCAATTGCTTAATGACATTACTAATGCATTTACCAATTTACAATTGGCAAATAGTAGATATGAGGCAGCCAAACTAAGCGAAGAAGCTCAATTACTGAATTTTGAATTCAGTGAAAAACGATTTGATGCTGGAGCAGCCAACACGGTAGATTTGCTAACGGCTAAAAACCAGTGGTTCCAATCGCAATTGCAACTTACAAATGCAAAATACGAATATATTTTTCGTAATATGATTATTGCATTTTACAAAGGAAATGAACTTAAATTTTAAGAAATAAAACTTCTTACAACCATAAAATGAGTAAAAAACAACTATTAATTGGCGGAGGATTACTACTGTTAATTATCATCCTAATTATCGTAGGAAAACGACGTAACAAAAACGAAATTGAAGTAAATGTAGCAGAAATAGAAATTCGGACAATTATTTCTACCGTTTCGGCTAATGGTAAAATTAGACCAGAAGGAGAAGTAAAAATTAGTGCTGATGTTTCAGGAGAAATTACCGAGTTATATGTGCAAGAAGGAGATACCGTAAAAGAAGGCCAATTATTGTTAAAAATAAATCCTGATTTATATGTAACCGCTCGCGATAGAGCCCGAGCTGGCGTAAGCAGTTCACAAAGTAGCTTAAAGACTGCACAAGCACAACTTACCCAAGCAGAAGCAAGATTTAACGAGCAGCAATCTGCCTACAAACGCTCGGAACAATTGCTAAATGAAAAGGTAATAAGCCCCGCAGAATTTGATGCTGCTAAATCTGTTTATTTAGTGGCACAAAGCGAGATGAAAGCTGCCAAAGAAAGAATAGCTGCCGCCCGTTTTGGTATCGATAATTCGCAAGCTTCGCTAAGCGAAGCCAACAAAAACTTAGGTAGAACCAGTATTTATGCTCCTTCTGATGGGGTGGTTTCGGCTCTAAATAACGAAAAAGGCGAACGCGTAGTAGGAACAGCACAAATGGCTGGTACCGAAATTATGGTAATCTCTAACTTTAGTAATATGGAGGTAAAGGTAGATGTAAACGAAAACGATATTTTACAAATACACAAAGGAGATACTGCCGTGGTAGAAGTAGATGCTTATAGCGACAGAACCTTTAAAGGCATTGTTACCGAAATATCTAAAAGTGCCAATAACGCCGGAGGTGCACAAATGAGTACCGATCAAGTAACCAATTTTGAAGTAAAAATACGATTATTAAAAAGTAGTTATGATGATTTGCTTGAAGTAACTGACGCTCCATTTTTACCGGGAATGAGTGCCAATGTAGAAATACAAACCAGTTCTAAAAGTAACATAAAATGCCTTCCTATAGAAGCCGTTGGCACAAGAACCAAAGATGCTGATAGTACCAACAAAAAAACGGGAGACGAAGAAGAATTAGACGAAGTAGTATTTAGTGTAAAAGATGCAAAGGCAGTAAAGCACATTGTAAAAACAGGCATACAAGACAGCCGATACATAGAAATAATAAGCGGATTGGAGGATGTGAAAAAAGTAATTGTGGGTCCGTATGATGCCGTAAGCAAAAAGCTAGAAACAGACAAAAAAGTAAAGATTACGGATAAAAAAGACTTTACGATGAAGGAGGAATAGCAATTGCTTGCTATTCTTTTTTTTTAAGTCCATCAATGGAAAATAGAACCATTAACTCACACAATTCACAAGAATTTCTTAGAGGAATTTAGAATGCACTAATTCCTATTTTCGAAATTTTATTTATTTTTGGTAGAACCAAACCTATCAAATTATGAAATCAGCCCATCATCATCTATGGAAAGTAGATTTAAATCATTGGTATATTACCTTATACATCATTCTAGTATTCTTCTCCAATTGTGATAAACAAAGGGTAGAACCTCGAAATTCGTTTTTCGAAAAAAGCGAATGGCAAATAGAGAGTATGGTGTATACCAATGCTGCCATGCTAACTGATAATGGAAGATACATATCAGTGATTAAAGAAGACATACGATACTTTAATCAAGGTACAATCCGCATTGTCGACTCATCGTTTCAATACGGCAGCACGAATACGGGAAACTACATCGATTATGATGGGAAAATAATGGTATTAAAAGCGTTAAATGATTCTATTAATCCAAACAACGACAATATTGAAGTTATAATCATTGGTATTTCTGATAATTACGAAATTGATGGCCAACTTGGAGGCATAATGTGGCTCGGCAATAGAAGTGGTCAAGCCGGAGTATTACTAAGCCCTGATTTTGCCGTTCGCGAAGTAGATAAAAAGCTAGAGCTTCATTTCTATCATGAGTTTAACAGCATTTGGACTAACTTTTATGTAAAACTAAAATAGCTAGAAAATGAACAAAATATTTGCAACACTTTTAACGCTACTCACAATAAATTTTCCGATTTTCGCTCAAATTAGTGGTTTATCTCTAGGCCCACGATATTCTAAAACAGTTACAGGAAGAACATCTCTATTTGGAGCTCCAAGCTATAGTTACAACAAACTACACGCAGATGGCTTTATGCAATTCGAAGAAGTGAGACACGCCGGATATTACCTTTATGTGAACGCAAACCCTGTAAATGTAGGGATGACCGCTATTAATGGTAAAATTACGTTGCCAAGTTCGCATCCCAAAGAGGGCCCTATGAGTTCGGTAGATTTTACAATAGCACAGCACGATGTAGCTTGGCCAATAATTGGCAAAAACAAAAATCTTAATCTAGGCTTGGGCTACAGTTTTTTATGGAAAGTAGAAGGATTAATTCTAGAAAATAAAGAATCATATACAGGAGTAGCTAAGCCAGGAGAGTTAGATGGGAATTTCGATTATGGTTCAGGACGATTTAGTGCAAAGCATAGAATGGGCCTTGGCCCTATTCTAGATTTAAAGTACGTCGATAATTACGAGAAATATGCCATAAGAACTGCCGTAGGATCTTCTCTTTATGGCGGTGCAGGAGGAACTTATTCTTTCTTTCAATTGGCAGGTTATTACCAATTAAACGATAAATATGCACTCACCCTAAAACATACGAGATACGTTAAATTTTTTAGCCACGAACGGGAAGAATTTGATCAGGAAATAAGCGATAGACTGGGCGATCAGCTTCGAGTAAATACAATTGAATTTTACTTTGGACTTATGATAAATATGGATTAGCTAGATTCGTTTTAAACAGGATATTATTGAAAATATTCACTTACATCATCTCTACTTGCTTTGCCCTTTTGTGTTGCTATCTTATCGTATTCAATACGCAAGAACTTCTGAATATTAGGGGAGATCAATCGACGTTATACAGGCAAATGACTAGTTTGAGTGATGCTGAAATAATACTCGAGATGATTGTTTTAATTTTCGCCTATTCTGTTTTTCTCGTTTTACTATACCGCAACTTTGTAAAAGAGAAAATTAATACGCTGTGGCTTATTAACTTTGCCATTGCTCTTTTTACCCTAGGTGCTATGTATTTTGAGAAGCAGTTTTACTATCGAGTTTAGGCAAATTAGCTGTGCTTTTTGTTTCAATAAAAAGTTATTTTTGGGTTAATTAACTAGAGGCTATCATCACATAAAAAAAAGATGATATAGAATACAGAAATTTACGACTATGCTTATTTAAGGTTCGCCAATACTGATGTTAAAGCCATTTGAGCAAACTTTTTAAACACTTAAATTGGAATAAAAGTCTAAATTCGATTGTCTAATTTAAAATGAATAAAATAATAGTAAGCCTGGCAATTGGAGCAATGCTAATAATAATGGCATGTTCAAAAGAAGATAAAACGATTGATGTAGACCCAACAAATCAAGAAACTCCAGACCTTACCCATTTGCCTATGGGAGGCAAATCTCCTACAAACATTTTAATAAGAAACCAAGGCAGTCCAGCTCCAGATTTTAGATCGCTTTGGCTGTGTGGCTTACCCACTAATGGAGCTGGGGCTAATAATGCAAGCGATTGGACCAATGCAGATGGCACGTGGGATTATATTAAAAAACCACAAGTAGAAGGAAATGTTACCTGGGACCACGAGTTTAATATAGTTCTAGATGGCAACGGAAACAGAATAATAACCGGGAATAATTTACCCAATCATCCCACTGGGATTTTTCCGATACAAGCAAACACAAAAGCTTGGAATTACGACAAAAACCCTAACATTATTTCGGAGCAGATTGTAAACTATACCCTCCCAGCAGTTCCGCAAATTGCGGCAAATGCTAGTTGCGTAGGATTTGGCCCTGCGGGATTTTCATTAACAGGAGCTGCTATTTACCACGGAGCATCTACACTTGGCACAGATGCCGCTGCACATGAAATGCTCGATAGATTTGGCGGCCATACAGACGGAACAGAAAGATACCATTACCATTTTCCTGCTCAAGATCTGCAAGACCATATTCATCCACACCAGCACGGACAACACTCCGAAATTATGGGATATATGATTGATGGTTTTGGAATTTACGGACCTTATGGCGAAAATGGAGAGCTATTAAAATCAGAAGATTTAGATGAATGCCACGGACATACACACCTGGTACTTTGGGATGGACAAATGGTAGAATTATACCATTACCATTGGACCTACGATTTTCCATACAACATTGGCTGTTATAAAGGAACTCCACAATAAAATTTAATTTTTATGTCTAAATTTAGCTTTTTCATCTCATTATTACTCGTTGTATTTATAAGCTCATCGTGCACTGAAAACGAAAACAATCCGAATCCAGTTACCACAAACACGCCAAATATTCTGCTAATAATTGCTGACGATTTAGGCAAAGATGCCATTAACGGATATCAAGAAGGCACCATAAAACCAACAACTCCAACGATAGATGCCATTAGAAATGCCGGATTACTTTTTAGCAATTTTTGGGTTAATCCCACCTGCACCCCTACCCGATCTGCAATTATTACAGGTAAATATGGCTACCACAC
>Ga0102814_10000677_pt1 | contig 24559 bp, 21 predicted proteins | sample ColrivemetaGS741_FD_79112 | JGI IMG/M metagenome (GOLD analysis project Ga0102814, IMG submission 79112) | Estuarine microbial communities from the Columbia River estuary - Flood tide ETM metaG S.741 | ecosystem: Environmental > Aquatic > Marine > Intertidal zone > Estuary | place: USA...
ACCGCCGAGGCCATCAGCGCCAAGGCTGCCCGCAAGATCGGCCTGGTGCACGCGGTTGCAAAACCCGAGGAACTGGATGAACTGGTAGAAGAACAGGTTCAGATGTTGCTGCGAGCCGGCCCCCACGCGCTGGCCCAGGCCAAGCGCCTGGTGCAGGACGTGGCGGATGCGGACCCCCAGCGGCGTGACGAGTTGCGGAGAACTACTGCGGCCCTGATCGCACGATTACGCGGCAGCGCAGAAGGACAGGAAGGCCTGGCAGCATTTCTTGAGAAACGCCCGGCAGCCTGGACTACCCCAGACAAGACAGACTAGCCCGATGTCAGTCGGGAAGGCTTGAGCAAACCATATGGCGAATTTTCCGAGCAAAGTTAAAATCGTTGAAGTAGGCGCCCGGGATGGCCTGCAAAACGAAAACGCACGCATCTGGACTGCCACCAAGGTAGAACTGATCGACCGCCTCAGCGCCTGCGGACTAACAGTCATCGAAGCCAGCAGCTTCGTCAGCCCCAAGTGGATTCCCCAGCTCTCCGACGCCGAAGATGTCTACACCAGCATTACCCGCAAACCGGGAGTGTCCTACCCCGCCCTGGTACCCAACGTGCAAGGGCTGGAACGCGCCTTGAAAGTCGGGGTGGAAGAGATCGCGGTGTTCACCGCCGCATCGGAAACCTTCAACCAGCGCAATATCAACGCGTCCATCAAGGAATCCATCGAGCGATTCGAGCCAGTCATGAGCGCCGCAAAAGATGCCGGCGTTCGGGTTCGCGGCTACGTCTCCTGTGCACTGGGCTGCCCGTATGAGGGCCAGGTATCTATCGAGACCGTGGCATCGGTGGCCAGGGACTTGCTGCAACTGGGATGTTACGAAGTATCCCTGGGCGATACCGTTGGCATGGGTACTCCAGCCGCCGCCAGGTTGATGCTGGAACGGGTGGCAAAAGAAGTACCCATGGAGCAGTTGGGTCTGCACTTCCACGACACCCGCGGCCAGGCGCTTGCCAACCTGTATGCCTGCCTGGAGATGGGTGCACATATTATCGATACGGCGGTAGCCGGGCTGGGCGGATGCCCCTATGCAAACGGCGCCACCGGCAATGTAGCCACCGAGGATGTGTTGTACATGCTGCATGGCATGGGCATCGAAACCGGTGTCGACCTTGAACGCCTGCTGGAGGCCGGTCGCTTTATCAGTGCCGCCTTGAATCGGGCACCGGCCAGCAAGCTGGGACGAATCGGAAAGTTATAGAATTCACGTAATTTCGTAATACGACTACCAATCGGGAGAAGACACATGGACATTTCCAAGGCCATAGCAGTGGTAACCGGAGGCGCCTCAGGACTGGGGCACGCCACCGCCCAGAGAATCGTCGCCGAAGGCGGGAAGGTCGCCCTGCTGGATGTGAACGAGGAGATGGGCCAGGCCGCAGCCAAAGAACTGGGTGACAGCGCGATTTTCATCCGCACTGACGTCAGTGATGAAGCCCAGGTTAACGCGGCAGTGGAAAAAGCCCATGCGCATTTTGGTGGACTGAACCTGGCCGTGAATTGCGCCGGTATCATTGGCGCCGGTCGTGTACTCGGTCGTGAAGCACCGATGGAAGGCAGCTTCTTTGCCCGAACCATCCAGATCAATCTCATTGGCAGCTTTTTGGTCGCCAAGGCTGCTGCCAACCTGATGCAGCACAACGAGCCTAACGAAGAAGGCGAGCGCGGCGTGATTATCAGCACCGCCTCCATCGCCGCATTTGAAGGCCAGATCGGCCAGGCCGCCTACTCGGCATCCAAGGGTGGCGTTGCCGCCATGGCCCTGCCCATGGCCCGTGAATTTGCCCGTATCGGGGTGCGCGTAAACACCATCGCTCCCGGCATCTTCATGACCCCCATGATGTCCGGTATGCCGGAAGAGGTGCAGAAGTCACTGGGTGCCCAGGTCCCCTTCCCATCCCGCCTTGGCCGTCCCGAAGAATATGCCGACACCGTCGCATTCATCTTTGGAACACCCATGCTGAACGCCGAGGTCATCCGGCTGGATGGCGCCATCAGGATGCAGCCCAAGTAGCACCTAGCAGCGGCCGGGGGTCCGCCCCCGGTTACAGGTTTTGAATACACGACAAAGAAGGGTTAGACCATGAGTGAACGCGATGTCATGGAATACGATGTAGCGGTAATCGGAGCGGGTCCCGCCGGACTTGCCTACGCTATTCGTCTGAAGCAGATCAATCCGGAACGCATGATTTGCGTACTGGAGAAAGGCTCGGAAGTGGGTGCCCATGCCCTGTCCGGCGCAGTACTGGAGCCAGGCAGCCTGGACGAATTGCTGCCCGAGTGGCGGCAGAATCCACCCGCCATTTGCGTGCCGGCCAAGGACGATGTGTTCCTGAAGCTGAGCAAGACCGGCGCCATGAAACTGCCCACGCCTCCCCAGCAGAACAACCATGGAAACTTCATCATTTCCCAGGGGCAGTTGACCAAGTGGATGGCCGATCAGGCCGAGGCACTTGAAGTCGACATCTTCCCTGGCTTTGCCGGTGCAGAAGCCCTGTTCGGTGAAAACAATGAAGTCATTGGCGTTCGAGTTGGCGACATGGGTCTGGAAAGTGATGGCACGCCCGGACCGGCCTACACCGCCGGCGTGGACATTCACGCCAAGCTGACCGTGCTTGCCGAAGGCTGTCGCGGCAGTATCACCAAGCAATTGATCAAGCGCTACGAACTGGATGCCGGAAAGTCACCCCAGACCTATGGCCTGGGTTTCAAGGAACTCTGGCAGTTGCCCCCGGGACGTGTAAAACCCGGAAACATCCAGCACACCGTGGGCTGGCCCCTGGACAACAAGACCTATGGCGGCACCTTCCTGTACCACCTGGAGAATGACCAGGTGTACATCGGTTTCGTGGTCGGCCTGGATTACCAGGACCCCAACCTTGCCCCCTTCGAGGCGTTCCAACAGTTCAAGCACCACCCCAAGGTCAAGGGACTGCTCGAAGGTGGTGAAGTCATTTCCACCGGTGCCCGCACCCTGATCGAGGGTGGCTATCAGTCCATGCCCAAGCTGGAAATGCCTGGCGCCATGCTCATCGGCGATACCGCCGGCACTCTGAACGTACCCAAGATCAAGGGCATTCATGTTGCCATCAGCTGCGGCATGCTGGCCGCCGAACGCACCGCCGAGACTCTCTCACCCGAAGGCTTCGACGAGGCATTCCGCGCCTCACCCAGCGGCCGCGAACTGTACAAGGTTCGCAATATCCGACCGGGCTTCAAGTGGGGCCTGTGGGGCGGCATGGTCAACGCGGGACTGGAAACTGTATTCATGGGCAAACTGCCCTGGACGCTAAACCATCACGCCGACTGGTCCAGCATGAAGAAGCTGGAAGGCTACAACGAGCCGAAGAAGGATTACGTGGACCGGAGCCTGGCTCCCAGGGACCGCCTGGCATCAGTGTATTTTGCCGGCAACGCCCACGAAGAATCCCAACCGGTACACCTGAAGGTCGCTGACCTGGATTTGTGCAGCACCCGCTGCGCCCAGGAATATGGCAACCCGTGCACCCGCTTCTGCCCGGCAGGAGTGTACGAGATGGTGGATAACGATGCAGGCGGCCAGAAACTGCAGATCAATGCCTCGAACTGTGTGCATTGCAAGGCCTGCGACATCAAGGATCCCTACGAGCAAATCACCTGGGTTACCCCCGAAGGTGGCTCCGGCCCGAACTACGGCAGCATGTAGAGATCCCAGCAAACAACCGGGGGCTGCATCCAGCGGCCCCCGGTTTTTTTATGCCCGGAGGAAGCTTTGGCCCAACCATGGCCGCCCATGCTGATAGAATCCCCAGCAGACAGGTTGAACCGGATTAACAGTGAGCAATCACACCCCGACACAAGACACTTCGCTCCCTCAGCAGATCGTCCTGGACGACTGCCAGCTGAAGGTAGAGAGCGCGCTGCAAGAACTGGCCAGTGCTCTTGAGCGGGCCAAACCGCGACGCCAGCCCGGCTTCGTGGGACGCCTGCTGGGCAGGCGCACCTCCATCACCCCGGTTCGCGGCCTGTATGTCTGGGGTACGGTGGGTCGCGGCAAGACCATGCTGATGGACCGCTTTTATGAACAGCTCAATGTGCCTTACAAGATGCGCAGTCACTTCCATCGCTTCATGCATGAAGTCCACGGCGAGCTCAAGCAATTGAAAAACTTCGAGGACCCCCTGGAAGAAGTTGCCGAGCGACTGGCACTGAAAGCGCGGGTTATTTGTTTCGATGAGTTTTTTGTCAACGATATTGCCGACGCGATGATCCTGGGCACTTTGTTCGAGGCCTTGTTCCGTCGCGGTGTCACCCTGGTTACCACCTCAAACGTTCCGCCGGCGCAACTCTACCGGGACGGTCTGCAGCGCCAGCGCTTCCTGCCGGCTATCGCCCAGTTGCAAACTCACACCAAGGTGCTGGAATTGGGTGCCGGCGTGGATTATCGGCTTCGCGTTCTTGAGCAAGCTGAAATCTATCACTACCCCCTGGATGCCCAGGCGGACACAAACCTGGAAATGTATTTCCAGGCCATTGCCCCGGACGAGGCCAAACAGGACGTACCCCTGGCGTTGAATGATCGCCAGGTAAGCGCCCGGGCGCTGGCTGATGGTGTGGTGTGGTTCGATTTCCAGGCTATTTGTGGAGGACCACGCAGCCAGGAGGATTACATCGAACTTGCCCGTTGTTTCCAAACGGTAATGGTCTCGCGCATTCCCCAACTCACCCGTGACAACGAGGATGAGGCGCGCCGCTTCATCGCCCTGGTGGACGAATTTTACGACCGGAACGTGAAGCTGATTGTCTCCGCCGCCAGTCCCCTGGAAGAGCTTTACCAGGGCAAGAAGCTGGAGTTTGAATTTCAGCGCACCTGCAGTCGCATGCGGGAAATGCAAAGCCACGACTTCCTGGCCAGGCCTCACCTGCCGTGAGTAAATCCGGGACTCCCCCAGGCGGATACTCCAGTTGGCCACGCTGGGTCCGCTGGCCCCTGGAAGCAGGGGTATTTCTCCTGGTGTTTTTCCTTATTCAGCAATGGCAGGCCAGTAAATTACTTCCGGTGGATGAACTACAACCAGCACCCGCCCTCCAGGGCTCGCTTCTGGTTGGGGGTGAACTGGATATTGCCTCGTTGCGAGGACGTCCAACCCTGGTGTATTTCTTCGCCCCGTGGTGCAAGGTCTGCGCCTTCAGCGCGCCTAGCCTGAAGGGACTCCGGGAAGCCTATTCTTCGGATGAACTTGGCATCGTCATGGTGGCCCTGTCCTATGACAGCATTGAATCAGTTCGGGAGTTTCGGGCCCGGCACGATCTGGACATTCCAATCCTTCTGGGGGACCAGGCGATAGCTACCCGCTGGAATGTATTCGGCTTCCCCACCTATTACGTGCTTGATAGCCAGGGGCATGTAGCCAGCCGGGATTACGGCCTTACGACCATGCCGGGGCTCCGACTGAGGGTGCTTGGCACCGACTAGTATCGAGCAAGATTGTTGCAGTCATATCAGGTGACCTTTAAGCTGGTCTGGAGGTTGTCTACACTTCAGGGAAAGGGAACGGATGCCCATCATCAACGTCATCGACGAACAAGCAGGCCGGGTAATCTCCGAGGTTTCCGGAGACTTCACGATTGAAGAGATCGTGAAGGCAATTTCCGGATCCGTACAAGACCCCCGCTTCAGACCCGGCTTCCACATCCTGTCGGACCACACTTCCGTGGGAGCACCCCTTACGACGATCCAGGCAAAACAAATGATGGCGCACCTGGAAACCTTGAGCAAACACCTGAGGGGATCGCGCTGGGCAGTGGTAACCACCAAAGCAGCATCCTATGGCATGTTCCGAATGACATCCGTGTTGGCTGAAAGGATTCCCATGGAAATCCAGGTATTTCACTCTCACGAGGATGCCGAGGCTTGGCTTACGAGCAACGACTCCGAGTCCTCGTGACCGGCCCCTGGTAACCAGGATGTACTTGATAGCGTTGTTTGGACTTGTACTGATCAGCCTGAGCGCGATGATGGTGAGTTGCCCCGCCTGTTGGGCGAGAGGCATCGTCCGTTTTAGCGAAACAGCCTATTTCCACCCATTCGAAATTTTAAGCCGACTGGCTTTCGGCGCTATCTTTATTAGCTATGCACCGCAGACAGCTTACCCACCACTAATGCAGGCCATTGGCTATATTTTGATTACGGTGGGCTTGGGACTATTGCTGACACCGCCTTCGCGACACAAACAGTTCGCAGTATGGTCCGCGGATAAATTCGAAACCCTGTTTCGACCAGCCGGGATTATCTCAATGGGATTCGGAGTATTTATTGTATTTGCTGCGATTAGCGGACCGGAGTCTTGGTAAGGGAGGCAAAAAGTAGTATCCGGTGACTCCCAAAGTAAACGGACCGGGTATAGCCGGGACAGCCAGGAGTCGGGCTGACACCCTTCAAAGATGTCAGAGCAACCATTACACTCAGCAGATCAGGAAAATTAATCCGCTGTTCACCGATCCTGCCTCAGGGAGAGCAGCGGATAACTGGCAGAGCCATAGAAAGGAAGCGCCATGAACAAACCTGTAAAACTCTTTCTTCTTACCAGTCTGTTGCTTGTCGTTGTACAAAGCGCAGACGCAAGAACTTATCCCAAGTTGACCGATGAGCAGTCAGCGGCGACCGCGAAGAACTACCAGCAGTATTGTGCCTTGTGTCATGGCGCGGATCGCCAGGGACATGTGAATGACCACGCCCCGTCACTGCGGTCAAAGTCACTGCTGGAAACCGGCGTACAAGAACGCCGAATGGTCATCGGCTATGGTCGACCGGGAACCCCGATGGCCGGATTTTTCGATGAACTCGGCGGCCCCTTGAGTAAAGCCGATATTTATCAAATGGCAGTCTGGCTGCAGGAACAGATTGGCACCCAGGAGAAAAACCTCTCAATGGGGACCGTGGAAGGAGACGTAAGCCTGGGCAAGGCGCTATACGCCAGGGAATGTACCGAATGCCACGGTGCCAAAGGTGAAGGAGTAACCGGAACCGCGCTGGGCAACCAGGCCATGCTTTCCATGACCCGCGACAAGTTTATCCGGCACGCTATCGAAAACGGCCGCCAGGGCACCGAGATGCCGGCTTTCGGCGAGAAGCTCAGCCCTGAGGAACTCGATGGCCTGACCGCATTCATACGCAGCCGTGCAACCGGATGGGAGGTCCGCATACCGGTATTGCGCAGACCGCCTCGTGTAGAAGACTACATCCTCAATCCGGAAGGCGACTGGCCGGAGTTCACGCTCAAGGACGATCGCTACATCATGTCCAAGGACTTGTACGAAGCCATGCAAAGCAAGAAGCGCATGGTGTTGCTGGATACCCGGGCGATGTCGCTGTGGCAAATGGCCAATATCGAAGGCTCGGTTCCCATGCCCTACTATTACGAAGATGTCTCAGATCTCGCCCAGGACTTGCCCAGGGATGGCACCTGGATTGTGACCTATTGCGAATGCCCCCGGGCAGCTGCGGAGCACGTTAACCAGAAACTGGTAAAGCTGGGCTTCACGAATACCGCCGTTTTATGGGAAGGGGCCTATGGCTGGATTTCCCTGGGCTACCCGGTAACTCCCGGAGACACCACGCCGGCGGACACCAGCGCACTGCAAATGGAGTAGCGAAGCTCCACGGCAAACAGGCAAAAAAAACGCCCCGTGAGGGGCGTTTTTAATTCTACTTGCTCTTTTTCGGCGTTGGCACCAGGTTTACACGACCTCGTTTACCCGAGCGTCGTTCATTCAACAAGGCGACAATTTCCTCTACCGCCTTAGTCACGACCTTGAGTTTCCCCTGGCGATGACCCTCGATTAAATTTGCACCCTGGGCAATTTCGTAGCGATGCCAATCCTTTCCTTCAGTGCCCTCCGGAGCATCCACCGGCTTTACTGACAAAATCTCGTAATGCTGAGAATTTGTCGGGGTTGGAGTTGGAGTTGGAGTTGGAGTTTGATCAGCCATCTGAGGTCACATTCTCCTAATCGAGCTATCCGTTAGGAAGCCCGCCAAAAAGGAAACAAGGGAAGCCAGTAGCACTGGCAAGCGCCTACTACCAGCGATTGCCGCCACCAAAGCCGCCACGACCGCCGCCGCCACCGGAACGTTTTTCCATGGGCTTGGCGATGTTGACTTTCATAGGACGACCGTCGTAATCGGTACCGTCAAGTGCGTCGATTGCTGCCTGGGCTTCAGCCTGGTTAGCCATTTCAACGAATCCAAAACCTTTGCTACGGCCGGTGTCACGATCAGTAATGACCTTTGCTGATTCAACACTGCCGAACTCAGAAAACTTCTCAGTAAGAGTTTCTTCAGTAGCCGAATAGGGCAGATTGCCCACATACAATTTCTTATCCACAGATATCCCCTAAATAGTTAAATTCCGCATATCAGAGGACCTGGTCAAGAAACGGCCGAAGACTCAATGGAGCGGGTTGACCCGGTATTGTACGCCTAATTCCTTGTTAGTCGTATATTAATTCTGGCTTTTGGGGCAAAGAATCAGGTTGATCAAACCATGTAAGACAGTCCCCCTGCGCTCGCCAGCAGGCTCATTCCGCACAAGACTCATTCCAAGCCCTCTCCACCGTCACTATTTGACGGCCCCTTCCCGGTACTGGAACACCTCTTCCAGGGGCAGCTTGAACGCCAGGGCAATGCGGAAGGCGACTTCAAGTGATGGGGAATACTTGTTCCTTTCTATGGCGTGGACCGTCTGGCGGGTGACCCCCACCAGTTCAGCCAGTTCAGCCTGGGTCATTTCGTCGCGCTCAAAGCGTAGTGCGCGTACCCGGTTAGTGATGAACGATCCTGCCTTGCCCACATCAAACTCCCTGGCGGTAGTAATACAGCCGTGACAGGGATTCCAGCAACTGGGATAGCACAAGTGTGGCCAGCAGAACATGGACAAACCAGAAATTACCATCGGTGAGCAGCGCACTGATAATGGCCGTCACGGAACCCGCCGCCAACAGAAAATGGGCATTCTGGGTGCTTTTCAGGGTAATCAGCTTGTCACGTTCGTCATCGGGTACCGCGTCTGATCGATTTTGTACTTCAAGGGCGATGGCCCCGACTACGAAAATCACGATCAACAGCACCAGCAATCCGACAAACAAGGTTACCTGCCCGGTGGAGATATCCGAACCGCTGGGTGGCAACACCCGGGAGAAGTAATAGCCATACACCACCAACAATCCCACGATGACAACATATTCATATTTTTCACGAAAACTCAGGTCCATCTTCGTCTCCTGCGGCCAGAACCGCCCTGCCCCGGCGGATACAAGTAAAATATAGTAGTCTTTATGTAAAAATTACTGTACATCTCTATCCATGTCAATTAATTCTTACATCAAGGTTGTAATAGTTAACTATTGGAAGAGTCGGGAACCGGCGAACGGCCTCTCGGCGCGTCCACTGAAATAACCGCTAACCCTCCCCTCAAGGCAGGGGCTGGGCTCAAGCCCGAGTCACGATCGGGGTACACCGCCTGTTTCCGGGCGGCTTCATTTAGCGGCCGGGCGGCACGACGTATAGCAGGATGGAGAAAAAGTGCAGCACGCTGCCTGCCAGGACAAACAAGTGCCAAATCGCATGGTGATAGGCCAGTTTCTTCCACACGTAGAAGATCACACCCAGGGTGTAGCACAGGCCACCCCCCAGCAACAGCAACAGCCCGCCCATTTCCACTGACCTGAGCATGGGCTTGATGGCCAGTACCACGATCCAGCCCAGCCCCAGGTATAGACTCAGGGACAATCGTTCGTAACGCTTCTCGCAGGCCAGTTCCAAAAACACGCCCGCGATGGCAATTGTCCAGACCGCTCCAAAAAGCACCCAGCCCCAGTCGTCTCGAAGACTGACCAGGGTGAACGGTGTGTAGGTTCCGGCTATGAGCAAAAAAATCGCGGCATGATCCAAACGCTGCAGCAACTGCTTGGCCCGGGCGTGGGGAATGCCGTGATAAAGACTGGAAGCGGTGTAGAGCATAATCAGCGTCACACCGTAAATGCTGGTGCTCGTGATATGCCAGGCATCACCATTCAAGGTAGAAAAAGCCACCAGCACAACCAGCCCACCAATACTGAGCAATGCGCCTATGCCATGGGTTACCGTATGGGCAATCTCTTCCGCGACACTGTATCGACTGGCTGCTACTTCGGTCTGCATGCTCACCTTCCTGTGATAACCGCTAATCCTTTTCTGAACTGGCGATGCCAAACCACAGCATCGGCCACTATCGACTGCTACTAACTTAGGTAGAGTTCAGCCGTGAGAGGCAGGAAAGCCTGCCTCTGGAATTCCTCGAGTCTTGGTCTGCTGGCGTCTTTCTTCGCGTCCGATCGAGCCACGTCATTTTCCCGGGCGCCGGACTGAGATCATCTTCGCCCCCCTGAACCGAGCCCCGGGGAATCTACCGCCAACTTTATCACAAGCCACGATTTTCACCGAAAATTCCAGTGTTAAAGCGGCCTGAGCCCTTGATATTCCTGCCTCCTTTCAAATCGTTTATTTACAATTCTGCGGAATGTTTCTGGCGACACAATTATCCGCTTGCCGGGCAACCCCCCTCCCGACCCCGACCGGCCGAACGCTATGTCTTTTGTGGAAACCCGGGTTTTACTGGAGTACCTTATTCGTAACGACCCTTCGCGAATAAGAATAATCTCCGGAGATGTCCCCTATGAATCGCCTGCTTAAATTCTCGCTAATCGTATTTGTGTCCCTGTTTTGCCTGATGTACGCGGCTCAAAACCTGGTCAACCTGGGCCCTGCCTATAGCTTCGTAAACTCCGTCATCAGCATGGCGGATCACACCGCCTACCCCACGTCTTTCGGACCGGCCCTGAGCGGAAGCTTCCTGACCTGGCTGATACTGGCCATCATCATCGTGCTGGAAATCCTGGCAGGCCTGCTGGCTGGCAAGGGCGCCATGGACATGTGGAATGCAAGGCATGAGTCCGCAGCGGAATTCAATGCCGCCAAGAAATACGGAGTCATTGGCTGTGGAGTTGCCCTGGTAATCTGGTTCGGCTTGTTCTCTACCATCGGTGGCGCGTATTTCCAGATGTGGCAGACGCCACTGGGTAACGCTGCCCTGACCGGTGCGTTCCAGTACGCCATGCTTAACGGCCTGGTTCTGCTTGTAGTCAACCAGGCCGACGAATAGCCGACACGGCAAGCATCTCCTGCACAGCCGGGAACGATTCAGGTCTTCCTGAGAACCCGTAGCGAGCTCACCCGTCGCCGGTCTGCTCGAAGCACCTCGATGGTAAAGTCGTTCCAGTCGATGATGTCGCCCACTACCGGTATGCGCTCGAGTTCCTCGATGACCAGTCCACCCACGGTGGTCGGCTCGATTTCCGGATCCCAGGGCACACCCAGCATAGCCGACAACTTGCGCAGGTCCACTTGGGCATTCACCACCAGGGACCCACCGGGTTCCTGCTGCACGTCGCTCAGGGGCAGATCACTCTCATCGAGGATGTCGCCAACGATTTCCTCCAGCAAATCTTCCAGGGTGACGATGCCCTCTACGCTGCCGTACTCGTCCACGACGACAGCCAGATGACGACGCGTGTCCTGGTAGGTGCGCAGCAATTGGATCAGGGGCTGACTGCCGGGAACGATTAGCGCCTCCCGGGTGATCTCTTCCCAGGCAATCTCCTGGCCCTCGTTCTGCAACAACCAGTACATCAAGTCCTTCACCAGCACCACGCCGGTGACGTTGTCCAGGTCCCCGGTGGGAGAAAAGGGAAAGCGACTGTGACCGGAGCTTCGCACGTAGTCCATGACCTGCCGCCTGTCCATGTCGGCCGAGAGAAAACGCACGGCTTCCCGGGGCAGGATCAGGTCGTGGGCGTGCATGTGTCGCAGGTGGGTGGCGCCGACGATGATACCGGCAGTCTTCACGCCCACCACACCTGCACTGCGGCCCAGGGAAGCCAGCAGGCGGATTTCCTCAGTGGAGGTCACCGGGATGTCCGACTTGCTGCGCAGTGATCGGGAGATTCTCTCGCTGACCAGTACCATGGGCTTAAGTACCAGGGTCAGGAAATTGATGCCGTAGGCCACCGGCGCTGCCAGCACCGACGTGTAGCTGACGCCCAGGGTCTTGGGAATGATTTCCGTGAGCAGCAACACGGCCAGGGTGAACACGAGGGAGAAAACCCACAGCGTGCTGGCGTCGAACACGCTGGTATAACTAGCGCCCGCCGCCGCGGCGCCGATGGTGTGGGCCGCGGTGTTCAGAATCAGGATGGCCGCGATGGGCACATCCATATTTTCCTTGTACTTCGCCAGCAGGCGGCCTGCGCGCTTTTTCTGCTGCACCATGAGTTCGATCTGGGGTCGGGTCAGCGACAACAGCACGGACTCGAAGATGGAGCAGAGGAAGGATACGATCAGTACAACACTGACGGCGATGACCAGGGCAAGCATGTTATCTCCTGACATGGAGGATGGGCACAAATTGACCGCTTGCGCGGTCCGAACCGAACGGCGCCCGAACCCGGTTGCAGGGCCCATCCTGGACCGCACCGGGGAGCTATCGAATCAAGTCGACATCCGACTGATTACAGTATTGATTTTCTCCGCTGCCCTGGCAACGACCCGCCCGGGCCGGCCGGTCATGGTGCGACCGTGCCGAGTGAAGCGGAGCCAGCTGAGAAACCAGCCCCGTCGGTCAGGCGCGAATCAGCCCTTCCAGGAATCCACGTAGCCGGCCCACTCCACCGGCTCCAGTTCCTCGCGCACTTCCAACGCATCCCGGGTGTCAATCATCACCGCCACCTCTTCAGTAGCCTCGGCTGACTGGGTCAACATATTGGCCAGCGCCTTGGGATGGGGTCCGTGGGTAAAGCCACAAGGATGCAGGGTCATCATTCCAGGATGGATATTGTCCCGGGAGAAGAACTTGCCCTGGTGGTAGAAGATCAGCTCGTCGTAATCATCGTTGTTGTGGAAGAACGGTACCTTTAGCGCATCCGGATCAGTCTCGAAGGGACGCGGCACGAAGGTGCAAATAACAAACCGACCCGCCAGGAAAGTCGTGTGGGCCGACGGCGGCAGGTGATAGCGGTGACTCATCAACGGCCGAATGTCCCGCCAGTTGATGCGCACCGGGGCCAGGTCACCTTTCCAGCCCACAGCATCCAGGGGATTGAAGGGGTAACCAATCAGGCTGACCTGCTTGCCACGCTTGACCCTGACCTGCCAGGGCGTGTCTCCCTGCTGGGCCTTGAATGCCCCATCAATGTGAGGTGTCTCCAGGGCGGCCGGGTCAAAGATTGCATGAGGACCCAGGAGCCCCTTGTCGGGTAGACGATAGCTGTCGTTGGTTGCCTCCACCATCAACAGGCTCATAGGCTGCTCGATCTCCAGGCGCCACATGGTGCCCCGGGGGAGAATGACGTAGTCGCCCTCGCCCACACTCAGGTGCCCGTAATCGCAGAACAGCTGACCGCAACCGGCGTGTACGAACAGCAGTTCGTCGCCATCGCTGTTGCGAACCAGGTGATCCATATTGGCATCGCAGCGCCAGAATCGAATACTGACCGAAGCGTTGCCCATCAGTTCCCGAGCATCCAACGGACCCGGACCAAAGCCGCTCAGCTTGCCCGCATCAAACGCCCGGGGGCGAATGGGACCCTCGAAACTCTCCCATCCGGTTGGCGGTCGACGGTGGTACATGTGAGTTGCCGGACCGAAAAAGCCTTCCTTACCCAGTTCCCGTTCGTAGGTATTCTCCGGCAGGGCCGCGTGGGCCTGGCGGGATGACTCGCCCTCACTTCTTGGAAATGCGATCCAGCGTTTCATGGCCTACTCCTCAGATCACGCCCCGGCGAACCTGGTCCAGTTCAATCGACTCGAACAGGGCCTGGAAATTGCCCTCGCCAAAGCCCTCGTTGCCCTTGCGCTGGATGATCTCGAAGAAGATCGGTCCAATAACGTTCTTGGTGAAGATTTGCAGCAACAGGCCCTGGCCCTCGGTAGGAGCGCCGTCGACCAGGATGCTGCGTTTTTGCAATTCATCCAGGGGCTCACCGTGGCCTGCCACCCGGGCGTCCACACCCTCGTAGTAGGTTTCGGGCGTGTCCTGGAACTCCACACCATTGCTGCGCAGACGATCCACTGTCTGATAGATGTCGTCGGTACCCAGGGCGATATGCTGGATGCCTTCGCCCTGGTATTCCCGCAGGTATTCCTCAATCTGGCTTTTGTCGTCGCGAGACTCGTTGATCGGGATGCGGATCTTGCCGCAGGGGCTGGTCATGGCTTTACTGATCAGGCCGGTGAGCTTGCCCTCGATGTCGAAGTAGCGGATTTCGCGGAAGTTGAACAACTTCTCGTAGAAGCCGGCCCACTTGTCCATGTTGCCGCGAAACACGTTGTGGGTCAGGTGATCCACATAGGTCAGTCCCGCGTCCTGGAATTCCCCGGTAGGCTCCACCGGCAGGAAATCCACGTCGTAGATACTCTTGTCGCCGTAGCGGTCCACCAGGTACACCAGGGAGCCGCCGATACCCTCGATAGCAGGGATATTCAACTCCATCGGACCCACCGGGCTACTCACAGCAGTGGCGCCCAATTCCACGGCCCGCTTCAGGGCCCTGGTGGCGTCTTTCACCCGGAATGCCATGGCGCAGGCGCAGGGGCCATGCTGCTTGGCAAAGCGCTGGGCGAAGCTGTCCGGCTCGGCATTGATTATAAAATTCACGTCACCCTGGCGGTGCAGTGTGACGTCCTTGCTGCGATGACGGGCGGTGACTGGAAAGCCAAGACTGGCAAACAGCCGTCGCAACAGTTCCGGATCAGGAGCGGCGTATTCCACAAACTCGAATCCATCCGTGCCCATGGGGTTGTCAAACAGGTCAGCCATTACATACTCCTAGGTAGGCCGGTATACAGATCTCGAGATTATCCCGGCTGGTGTTGCGGCGTAGAACAAATTATAGTTTCATTTGAAACTAATTCAAGGGAACCCGAGTCGTGGCAAAGCAACCCTTACTGAAACTGGACGGTTTTCTGCCGTATCGAATCAGTGTCCTGGCCAATACGATCTCCACCACCCTGGCTAGCGCCTACTCCCGGCAGTTTGATCTTCGCATTCCCGAATGGCGGGTACTGGCCACCCTGGGCGGTTATCCCGACTCATCCGCCCGGGAAGTCGCCCAACGCACCGCCATGGACAAGGTAGCCGTCAGCCGGGCCGTCTCCAACCTGATGGACCAGGGCCGTGTATCCAGCGCAATTGACAGCGGCGACCGCCGGCGAACCTTGCTGCGCCTGAGCGCCGATGGAGAAGCGTTGCTGGCACGAATCGTCCCCCTTGCCCACGCCTATGAATCCAGGCTGCTGGAGACGCTCAGCGTGGAGGAACGAGTGCAATTTGAAAGCCTGCTGCACAAACTGATGCAACAAGCCAGTCTGCTCAGTAACCAAACCGTCGAATAATACCGAAAACGCAGCCAAATAGCGGCTTTCCGAGATATCAGCACCGACATTTAACAGGCAATATTCAGGTCAGAAAACCATTGTTCCCGAACTCCAAAGTCCGTCTTTGGATAACTCTTGTTTCACCCCCGTTAAAAGCAGGGTTACAATCTACATATAGCTCGATTTCGGCGAGGACTCAGGTGGCGAGACTCAAACCACAGTAAGCCGAAGTCCAGGCAAGAAATCTCAAGAATTCTTACTTTACTAGCGCCGTAGCAACAAACGGTAGCGGAGCCTATAAGTCATGCAACGCCGTTCATCTAATGCCCAGATCAAGCTGCTGGAATCCATCGTTTCAAATGCCAATAATCATCCTGCAGCGAAAGAGCACCCTCTGCTGACCGAATTCGTCAGGCAGGGCTACCGTAATGTTTCGCTTGATGACTTATCCAGTCACGACCAGGACGACCTGGTTACCGCCGCTATCTCGACCCTGAAATTTGCCCAGAAACGCAAGCCGGGAAAGCCGAAGATTCGTGTTTTTAACCCGACGGTAGATAAACACGGCTGGAGCCATGCTCACACCATCGTGGAGATCGTTAATGACGACATGCCCTTCCTGGTGGATTCGGTTCGCGCCGCAATTAACGACACCGGCCTGACGGTACAGCTGACCATTCATCCGATCTACACCGTGATGCGTGACAAAGAAAACAACCTGCTGGATATCCTGCCGAGAAAGAAAAACCAGACCAAAGGCGCGAAGGAATCCATGATGCGCCTGGAAATTGACCGTGAGTCCGATGAGGATGCGCTCAAGAAATTGATCGAGCGCCTGAAGGTCGTTCTCGCCGATGTACGCAATGCCGTGGAAGACTGGGACGCAATGCGTAACAAGGCCAGGGAGATTTGCGAAGGTATCGAGAACAACCCTCCGCCCATTGATGAAGCGACGGTCGCCGAAAGCGTGGCCCTGATTCGCTGGATGGAAAACAACCACTTCACCTTGCTCGGATACCGTGAGTACGAACTCGAACGCGGCGAGAACAAAGACATTCTCAACCCCCTGCCAAAAACCGGCCTGGGCATCCTGCGTTCAACCAGCAGCCGCAAGCCAAAATCCGTGGAAATCACCTCCCGGGACATTCGCTCCCAGGCACGCGCCAGGGAAATGCTGTTCATCACCAAGGCCAATTCCAAATCCACCGTACACAGAAGTGCTTACCTGGATTACGTCGGCATCAAAGTTTTCGACCATGCCGGTCGAGTGGTTGGCGAGAAGAGATTCCTTGGACTTTTCACATCAGTGGCCTACAGCCGGAATCCCAGTGAAATTCCTTTGCTGAGACACAAGGTAGCCGAGGTCATGGCCGACTCCGGCATTGACCCCCACAGCCACGCGGGCAAGGCCCTGCAGCATGTGCTGGACACCTACCCCAGGGAAGAGTTGTTCCAGACCAGCGTGGAAGACCTGACCCGCATCACCACCGGGATCATGAGTCTTCAGGAACGCCAGAGAGTGAAGCTGTTTGTGCGCCGCGATGCGTTTCACCGTTTTGTCTCATGCCTGGTATTCGTCCCCCGGGACAAGTACAACACCGAGGTGCGCCAGCGCCTCGAGGCAATCCTCTTAGAGCGATACAAGGGCATTGGCTCGGAGCACCGGGTGCAGCTGTCCGATGCCAGCCTTGCTCGCGTGCAGTTCATCGTTCGCCTGGGCGAAGGCCGCATGCCGCGGGTTGATGTCGGCAAGCTGGAAGACGACCTGGCCGAGGGCGTACGCACCTGGACCGACAAACTCAAAGCCGCCCTGATCACACGCCTCGGCGAGGAAGCCGGCTCAAAGCTGTGCAAGCGATTCGGCAAGAGCTTCCCCGCCGCTTACATGGAGGATTCCTCACCCTATGAGGGCACCTTCGATGTGGAGCGTATGGGTCTGCTGATCGACGAATCGGACGAACTGCAAATGAGCGTGTACCGCCCCGAGTCGTTCCACGACAACAAGCTGCGATTCAAACTGTGTCGACTGGGCAATCCGATTCCGCTTTCCGACGCACTCCCCATGCTGGAAAACCTGGGACTGCGAGTCATCAGTGAACGCCCCTATCGTTGCGTACTGGAAGACGGCAAGGAAATCTGGATCCAGGACTTCGACATGGTCATGGATGGCGAAGGAACCCTTTACCTGGGTGAGATAAGCGCCAACTTCCAGGAAACCTTCAGCCGGATGTGGGCCCACGTCACCGACAACGATGGCTTTAACAAGCTGGTGCTTAGCGCCGGCATGAGCTGGCGGCAGGCATACCTGATAAGAGCCTACTGCCGCTATCTGCTGCAGACAGGTTTGCCTTTTAGTCAGCTGTACATGGAACAGGTAATCGATCGCAACGCGGGTATCGCACGACTGATGGTGCAGTTGTTCGAGGCACGTTTTGATCCGCACATGAGCTCGCGCAAGCGCAAGACTATTGCCGATCAAAGTCTTGCTGAAATTAATACTGCGCTGGACAAGGTCGCCAGCCAGGACGAGGACCGCATCCTGCGTGCCTTCCTGACCGTGATCAAGGCAACCCTGCGTACCAACTTCTACCAGCTCACAGACCTGGGCGAATTCAAGGCCTATGTCTCGTTCAAGCTTGATCCTTCGAAAGTTCCGGACCTGCCCCTTCCACGTCCCAAGTACGAGGTGTTCATTTACTCACCGAGAATGGAAGGCGTGCACCTGCGTGGCGGCAAGGTCGCCCGGGGTGGTCTGCGCTGGTCGGATCGCATGGAAGACTTCCGCACCGAGGTGCTGGGCCTGATGAAAGCCCAAAACGTCAAGAACACCCTGATTGTGCCGGTTGGCGCCAAGGGTGGCTTCGTGTGCAAGCATCTGCCCAAGGGCGATCGTGACACCGTGATGGCCGAAGTGATCGCTTGCTACAAGAGCTTCATCCGGGGCCTGCTGGATATCACCGACAACCTGGTGGAAGGCAAGGTCGTCCCCCCGAAACTGGTGGTGCGCCAGGATGAAGATGACTACTACCTGGTGGTGGCAGCCGACAAGGGCACCGCTACATTCTCCGATATCGCTAACTCCGTTTCTGCCGAGTACAACTTCTGGCTGGGGGATGCCTTCGCTTCGGGCGGCTCTGCCGGTTACGACCACAAGGGCATGGGCATCACCGCCAAGGGCGGCTGGGAAGCGGTCAAGCGCCACTTCCGCGAACGCGGCATCGACACCCAAACCACTGAGTTCACCGTGGCAGGTATCGGTGACATGGCCGGCGACGTATTCGGAAACGGACTACTGCAGTCCCGACATATCCGCTTGCAGGCGGCGTTCAACCACATGCACATTTTCCTGGACCCCGATCCGGATCCGGAAACCAGCTTTGTGGAACGCGAGCGCCTGTTTAACCTTCCTCGCTCATCCTGGGCGGACTACGACACCAACCTGATATCCGCCGGTGGCGGTGTGTTCTTACGCACTGAAAAACACCTGGATCTCAGTCCCCAGGTGCAGGCCATGCTCGGCACGACCGAGACCAGCATGACACCGCAAGAACTCATGCGGGCCATTCTGAAGATGAATGTTGACCTGTTATGGAACGGCGGCATTGGCACCTATGTGAAGGCTTCCACGGAAAGTAATGCCGATGCTGGAGACAGGGCCAATGACGCCCTGCGGGTAAATGGCGACGAACTGGGCTGCAAGGTGGTTGGCGAAGGTGGCAACCTGGGTCTTACTCAGCTGGGCCGAATCGAATTCGCCAAGAAGGGCGGCCGCATCAACACCGACTTCATTGACAATTCAGCCGGTGTGGACACCTCGGACCGCGAGGTGAATATCAAGATCATGCTGCGCCAGGTTGCTGACAGCACCGGCCTTGATGAAAAGTCTCGCAACAGGCTGCTTGCCTCGATGACCAATGAAGTAGGCAAACTTATCCTGCGTAATAACTACTTGCAGACCCAGGCCATCAGCTTGATGGAAGCCCACTCGCTGGAGCGTGTGAACGAACACGCATTCGTCATGCGGGCCCTGGAAAAGACTGGCGTGCTGAACCGGCAACTCGAATTCCTTCCCAGTGATGCCGAAATCAAGGCTCGCAAGGCAATAGGGGCAGGCTTCACCCGTCCGGAACTTTCACTGCTGGTGAGTTATTCCAAGATTGCCCTGTATCAGGACCTGATCGAGTCCAACGTGCCGGAAGATTCCTATCTATCCCACGAACTTGAAATCTACTTCCCCGCGCCGATGCGCAAGAAGTACCAGGATGTGCTGCGTAATCACCAGCTGGCACGGGAAATCGTTGCCACAGTAGTATGCAATAGCGTGATTAACAGGATGGGCCCGGTGTTCACCCTGCGTATGATGGAAGAGACCGGGGCCGACGCGGCGAAGATTGCCCGAGCCTATACCATCGCCAGGGAAATATTTGGTATCCGCGAAAACTGGCACGATATTGAAGCGCTGGACAACAAGATCCCGGCCAGCGTCCAGTACGCCATGATGTTCGAGATCACCCGATTGCTGCGTCACGCCAGCGCCTGGATCATGCAGCATCACGATGCCCCGCTGAATGTGGAGTCTATAGTGTCGCGACTGCAGCCTGGCTTGGTTCGCGCATTCAAGGCGCTGCCCAAGGCGTTGATCGGGCCAATGAGTCATAGAGTTTCCGAGAGCGCCGCGCTGTATCGGGAAATCGGCGTCACCGACAAGGTCGCCCATAGCATGTCCTTGTTACCCGCAGCATTCTCAACCCTGGATATCGTTGAAATAGCCCTGGAATCCAATCTCGATGAAATTCGGGTTGCCAAGACCTACTTCGAACTGGGGCGCGCCTTGTCGCTGGACTGGATTCTCGAGCAGATCGAGACACTGGAGGTCGAAGGCCGCTGGCAAGCAATCGCCCGCGGTTCCCTGCGAGAGAATCTGTATAGCCTGCAGCGACAACTCACTGCTAAATTATTGACCCGCCGCAGCAAAGCCTCTCCCCAGGAGTTGGTCGACCGCTGGCTGAGCAGCGTCTCGGAGCAGGTATCCCACCTGCAAAAACTGGTCGCGGAAATGCGTTCAAGCGGCAATATGGACTTCCCCACCCTGTCAGTCGCCCTGCAGGAAATCAGGAAACTGTCACAACTGGGTTGATGCGGGAATCCACAATAGCAGCCCGGCTCAGGCCGGGTATGCTCTAACTTGGCCCTACTGACGTAGGACCACAGACAACTAAAGGCATGAAATGGCTGGCAAACTTGTACTTTTGAGACACGGACAGAGCGTCTGGAATCTGGAAAACCTGTTTACAGGCTGGCATGACGTGGAGCTGACCGACCAGGGCAAGGCTGAGGCCGCACGTGCAGCCCAGCAGCTACTGGACGAAGACTTTCATTTCGACCTGGCGTTCACATCGGTGCTAAAACGCGCCATTCGTACCTTGTGGATCGTAATGGATAACACCCATCGCATGTGGGTTCCTGTGGAACGCAGTTGGCTGCTCAACGAGCGTCACTACGGTGCACTGCAGGGCCTGGACAAGGCTGAAACCGTTGCCAGGCATGGCGCTGATCAAGTACAGATCTGGCGCCGCAGTTATGACATTCCGCCGCCGGCTGTGGAATGGGATGACCCGGAACACCCGCGTTTTGACGAACGTTACGCAGCGCTGGATCCGAAAATTCTGCCAACGACCGAATCCCTCAAAATCACCCTGGAGCGGGTGCTTCCTTACTGGGAAGAACGCATTGCACCGCAACTCAGGGCTGGCAAGAACGTCCTTATCGTGGCCCATGGCAACAGCCTGCGTGCACTGGTGAAAAAACTGGATGGAATTTCAGACGAAGACATTACCGGCCTGAATATCCCAACCGGCGTACCCTTACTCTTTGAACTTGATGACTCTCTGAAACCAATAAGCAGCCGATTCCTTGGCGACCCCGACGCGGTCAAGGCAGCTCAGGATGCAGTCGCCCGCCAAACCAGCGGGAAATGACACAGCTACGCAAATTATAAAGGAGTACGCCGTGACCAAATATCACCACATTCGAGAGAATTTGCTGGCAAGGCGTACCGAATTAATGACCCGGCTGGAACAGATCACCTCTGACGTTCGTCATGAGGAGGAACCGTTGAGCGCGGACTTTGCAGAGCAGGCGACTGAACGGGAAAACGAGGAAGTCATGGATGCCCTGGGCTCCCAGGCCAGGCAAGAGCTGGCGCTTGTTTCCGGTGCGCTTCGTCGCATAGAAGCCGATGAATTCGGCGAATGTACAGAGTGCGGGGAACCGATAGCAGATCAGCGACTGGAGGCCCTGCCCTTTGCCGAAACCTGCATTAACTGCGCCGCTATTGCCGAGAAAAACCTGACAAACTCCGTACCTAGGAAGTCAGCACCACCCCACTAGCCACCGGCTTGGGCAAGTGCAGGATCCGCACCGGATCAGGGCATATTTGCCGCCAGAACGGCAGCTCGGCTGGCGCGCATACGCCAAAGAAATTTGTTTCCTCTCCCAGTAGATCCAGGATCACCTGCACATGCAGGTGGGGCGGCCAATGACCGTTTTCCTGCTCCTGCCCTATCTGGGCAAATACCTCACCCGCCTTAAGCTGCTGCCCTGGCCTCAGGGCATCAAGCGTGGCCATGTTCAAGTGCCCATAGAGGGTAAAGAAACTTCGTGGCGCGCCGGGCAAATCATGTCGCAGTATCACCGTAGGCCCATAATCCAGGTGCTCGTCATTTAAAGCCACCGCCACCACGCTGGCATCAAACGGCGCGTGAACCTCGGTGCCTGCCGGAACGAACACGTCAACACCCAGGTGTGTGGATCGGGGCTGACCTTCACTTATGAACTGGGGACTGGAATAACAGCCCCTGTCTTCGGCGTATCGTCCAAGCGCGGCGCCCGCCCCATATTCAACAAGCAAACGATTCACAGCTTCGCTTGCCCCGGCCTCAGCCAGGTCCAGGGCGCCCAGTCGGGTAGCCCGCACAGAAAAATCCAGCTCAATCACCCGGGCATCACTGCCCAGGCATGTCATTAGCGGCTCAGGCGTCACTTTCTCAAGCAACCAATTTGACAACGCCAGACCTCCATCAGCGGCTTCTTCGTTCTGATGGAATCGATTCCACGCCAAGTCCAGAGGCGTATTGTTATTTTTCACGGCCTTCTAACCCCGTTTACTGATTCAACTCGACTTGGGCTCATCCCACACCCTGATCAAGCCTTCCTGGGCCACTGAGGCAACCAGGATGCCATCCTGAGTATAGACGCTCCCTCGGGAGAGCCCCCTGGCACCCACTGCCACAGGACTGTCACAGTCATACAGCAACCATTGGTCCAGGCGGAAAGGCCGGTGCAACCACATGGCGTGGTCCAGGCTGGCCATCTGCACATTACCCTGCATGAACGTCATGCCATGGGGCAATGTCGATGTGGTAAGCAAATCGTAATCCGACACGTATGCCATCAGGCCCAGGTGCAGATTCGGATCATCCGGCAGCTTATCCACCGCCTTGAACCAGATTTGCTTGCGCGGCTCACGCTTCTGCGGAGCCAGGTAATCGATGGGCTGCACCGGCCTGAAACTAAACGGCTTGCGGCTCCACAGGTAGCGTCTGAGTTTTTCGGGCAGGTTTTCTTTTTCTCCCGCAGCATAGGTCTCAATATCCAGCAGGCCCTCGGGGCCCGGCACATCGGGCATCGTACTTTGATGCTCAACGCCGGTTTCCGGAACCTGGAAAGATGCCGCCATCGTGAAGATAGGACGACCATGCTGAATCGCCACCACCCGACGGGAGGAAAAACTGCGACCGTCCCGGTTGCGTTCCACCTCATACACGATGGGCGCGTTGAAATCACCTGAGCGTAGAAAATAGGCATGCAGTGAATGCGCGGTTCGCGCCTCCACCGTGGTACAGGCGGCAATCAACGCCTGGCTCAATACCTGGCCACCGAAAACCCGTGCGCTGCCTATATCCCGGCTCTCGCCCCTGAATAGATTGGTCTCCAGCCGTTCCAGGTCCAGGTGATCAATCAATTCTTTTAATAACGTATTCAAAACTCAATTCCCGGTGTTGGTTTAGCTGCGCTATTGTCGCCCCTGTGAACTGCCACGGCAATCAACAGCTCTGCATCCAGTCGAGCACAGGCGACGAAAACACTGGCAAGTAAGGAACTGATTCACCAGTTACTGCTCTAACACTGAGAATTCCAACGGGATGGCAGCATGCTTATCAAGAAAAAGCCGGACATACTTTCCTCTGAAATTACCGATAGCCGGCTGTATTTCGGACGCCGGCGTTTTATGCGCGAGGCGGCAACATTAGCGCTCGCTGCCAGCCTGCCAACCCGATTGCTGGCGGACAAGCCCGGGTGGCTAAACAACATCACCCCCAGCGACTTCAGCACCGGCGAACAACCCAATAGTTACTCTGACATCACCACCTACAACAATTATTACGAATTCGGCACTGGTAAAGACCAGCCCCAACATGAGGCAAAAAATTTCAATCCCTGGCCCTGGACGCTGAAAATTTCCGGTGAGGCCGAGAAAACCGGCACCTTCAACCTGGAAGACATCCTGGCCGGGCGCGCCATGGAAGAGCGCATCTATCGACTGCGCTGTGTTGAAGCCTGGTCCATGGTTATTCCCTGGGTCGGCTTCCCACTGGGTGAATTGCTGAAAGAGTTCCTGCCGACCTCCCGGGCAAAGTTCGTCGAATTCGTAACCTTGAACGATCCCTCGCGCATGCCCGGCCAGAAAGCCCGGGTCCTGGAGTGGCCGTATCGTGAAGGCCTGCGCATCGACGAGGCCATGCATCCGCTAACCATCCTGGCCACCGGGCTGTATGGCGAAGCGCTACCCAATCAAAACGGCGCACCGCTTCGACTTGTCATCCCGTGGAAATATGGCTTCAAGAGCATCAAGGCCATCACCGAAATACGCTTCCGCGAGACCGCACCGAATAACAGTTGGAGGAAATCCGCACCTGGCGAGTACGGCTTCTACGCAAATGTAAATCCAGAGGTGGACCACCCGCGCTGGAGCCAGGCCAGGGAACGACGAATAGGCGCAGG
>Ga0102814_10000687_pt1 | contig 24379 bp, 21 predicted proteins | sample ColrivemetaGS741_FD_79112 | JGI IMG/M metagenome (GOLD analysis project Ga0102814, IMG submission 79112) | Estuarine microbial communities from the Columbia River estuary - Flood tide ETM metaG S.741 | ecosystem: Environmental > Aquatic > Marine > Intertidal zone > Estuary | place: USA...
ACCATGGAAAATCTAATAGAGGCTATTGATTATGCAACTGCATCTATAGAAATAGTGGGCAGCAGAGTTGCCAATTGGGACATACGAATTACAGACACCATTGCCGACAATGCCAGTGCAAGTCATTTTATTTTGGGTAGCAAAAAAGTGAAGCTAAAAGATATAGATTTAGCAAAGTGCGAGATGAAACTTTTGAAAAACGACGAGATTGCATCAACAGGTTCTGGTAAAGCATGTATGGACAACCCGCTAAACGCAGCTCTTTGGCTTGCACAAGTAATGGCAAAAAATGGCACACCTCTAAAAGCAGGAGAAATTTTACTTTCTGGTGCATTAGGCCCAATGGTGCCCATAGAAAAAGGAGATATTTTTGAAGCTCATATAGAAAATTTAGGTAATGTTACTCTTAAAATTAGCGAGTAAATGAAAACGAAAGTAGCAATTATAGGTAGCGGAAACATTGGCACCGATTTAATGATTAAAATTATACGCACTTCCAAGGTATTGGAAATGAGTGTAATGGTAGGAATAGATGCCAAATCTGATGGTTTAGCAAGAGCAGAAAGAATGGGAATTTCCACTACCCACGAGGGTGTAGATGGATTAATTGCCATGCCGGAATGGGAAGATATTAAAATCATTTTCGACGCAACTTCAGCAAAGGCACACCTATATAATTTTGGCAAGATAAAAGCCTTTTCAGACAAGAAAATGGTTGATTTAACCCCTGCAGCTATTGGGCCATTTGTGGTACCCGCTGTTAATATGGAGTTTAACCTAGACCAAAACAATGTAAATATGGTAACTTGTGGCGGTCAGGCCACAATACCAATAGTTGCAGCTGTTAACCGAGTTGCCAAGGTACATTATGGTGAAATTGTAGCTTCTATTGCTAGTAAATCGGCCGGCCCAGGAACACGAGCTAATATTGATGAGTTTACAGAAACCACTTCTCAAGCTATTGAAAAAGTAGGTGGAGCTACAAAGGGGAAAGCGATTATTGTTTTAAACCCCGCCGAACCTTCGTTGGTAATGCGAGACACTGTGTTTACACTAAGTGAAATGGCCGACAAAGAAGCAATTCGTAAAAGCATTCATGAAATGGTAAATACGGTACAAACCTATGTGCCGGGTTACGAACTTCATCAAGAGGTTCAATTTGATGAAATACCTAACGAAAATCCGGTTTTTATAGAAGGAATTGGTCATGTAAGTGGCTTAAAAACAACTGTTTTACTTAAAGTAGTTGGAGCAGGACATTACTTGCCAGCTTATGCAGGAAATTTAGATATTATGACAAGTGCTGCACTTGCTGTAGGTGAAAAAATGATAGACGCTAATTCTAACCTTAAGTCTAAATCTAAGGCTAACTAAATCAGTCACCAAATGAAATTTGACCTTGAAGATAGATTTATAGCATTTACTGGCAATACAATGAATTATGCAGAGACTCTGCAGAGAACATTTGCAAACGATTATCTGGCCAAGCAAATTATCCGCTCTAGCGGATCTGCAACTTTAAATTTTGCTGAAATGCAAGGAACAGGAACCGATAAAGATTATATCAATAAAGGAAACATAGCCTTTAAAGAATTGAAAGAAACTGAACTAAACCTTAAGGTAATGAGGTTTAGAAATATCGGTGGAGACGAACGAGATATACTTTTAGCGGAGTCAATTGAGCTTATTAAAATTTTAAGAACACTTATAAACAAAAGAAAAGGTAAATAATTACAATTCTCGGTTAAAGTACAAACTTTATACTTAGACTTAGATTTAAACTTAGACTTAGACTTATTATGAAAAAACTATACATACAAGACGTTACCCTAAGAGACGGAATGCACGCCATTCGCCATCAATACGGTAAACAACAATTAAAAGATATAGCAATAGCTATAGATAAAGCTGGAGTAGATGCCATAGAAATCGCCCACGGCGATGGCCTTTCTGGCGGTAGTTTTAATTATGGTTTTGGAGCACACACAGATTGGGATTGGCTGGAAGGAATAGCTGAAGAGTTAAACCACGCTGTTCTTACTACCTTATTATTGCCAGGCATTGGCACCATTCACGATTTAAAAAAAGCGTACGAATTAGGTGTTCGTAGCGTACGAATTGCAACCCATTGTACAGAGGCCGATATTAGTCAACAACACATTGAAGCTGCTAAAAAACTAGGAATGGACGTGGGAGGATTTTTAATGATGGCCCATATGAACGAACCTAAAAAACTAGGAGAACAAGCAAAATTAATGGAAAGCTATGGTGCTGACTGCGTTTATGTAACCGATAGTGCTGGTGCATTGCTTATGGACGATGTAAAAGATCGAATACTTGCATTTAAAGATGTGCTTAGCGATAAAACTGAGATAGGTATACATTGCCATCACAATTTAGGTTTAGGTGTGGCAAATACAGTTGTAGCCATGCAACATGGGGCAACTCGTCTTGATGCCTCATTAGCTGGTATGGGAGCGGGTGCAGGTAATTGCCCATTGGAAGTACTTATTGCAGTTCTTAATAAGATGGATGCAAACCACCGATCTGACTTGTTCCAGTTAATGGATTTGGCAGATGATGTTATCCGTCCTTTACAAACAAGACCAGTAAGAGTAGATAGAGAAACGTTGAGTTTAGGATATGCCGGCGTTTACTCTAGCTTTTTACTACACAGTGAAAGAGCTGCCGAAAAATATGGCTTGGATACAAGAGCTATTTTAAACGAACTTGGAGAACGTAAAATGGTTGGTGGTCAAGAAGATATGATTGTAGATGTTGCGTTGGATATGTTAAAAAATAAATAATTATGGAACAAGATTTAAGAGACAGAAGTGGCGACAGTTGCGAATTGTGTGGTGATAAAAATGGCCTAGCATCGTATGTTGTTCCGCCAGTGGATATTGCAAGTGCAGAAAATCACATTTTTGTATGCGAAACTTGCTTTGAGCAACTAGAGAATCCTGACAAAGTTGACCCTAACCATTGGAGATGTTTAAACGATAGTATGTGGAGTACTGTTCCTGTGGTAAAAGTAGTTGCTTGGCGTATGCTTAATCAATTAAGAGGCGAAGGATGGCCAGCAGATTTATTGGACATGATGTATATGGAAGAAGGAGAACTAGCTTGGGCAAAAGAAGGTTTTGTAGCCAGCGATATTGACGGAATTATACATAAGGATAGCAACGGAGTAACCTTACAAGCTGGAGATTCTGTTACAATCATTAAAGATTTAGATGTAAAAGGCTCGAGTATTACGGCTAAAAGAGGCACCGCAGTTCGAAACATTCGTCTAGATCCGGATAATGCAGAACACATTGAAGGAAAAGTAGATGGACAACAAATCGTAATCCTAACTAAGTTTACAAAAAAGCTCTAGATAAGATCTCTCTTATCGGTTCCCCATAAAAGTTTATTTCTTAGGGTATCCATATAATTATTCTGTTCTAAGCGAATCATGTTAAATTGAAAATCTGCCTTCTTAATTTTCAATTTAGCATCTGCGGGTACTTTAAAACTGCGTGAGTCTAATGATACAAGCACTAAATTTCCCCTACTTGAAATTTCTAAATTAAGGGTATTATTATCAGGAATTACTGCCGGTCTCACGGTAAGGTTATGAGCAGCTATTGGTGTAATTACGAAAGCTCGGGAACCAGGAAAAATAAGTGGACCACCGCAGCTTAAGCTATATCCAGAAGAACCCGTAGGTGTAGACACGATTAATCCATCTGCCCAATAATTATTTAAAAAGTCGTCATTCAAATGAGCTTTTACAGTAATCATCGCAGATGTATCTCGTTTTTGCACCACAAAATCATTTAAAGCAAATGGAAAAACTTGGAGTTCCTTTATTGTGGATACCACTTCTAATACTGCTCGCGACTCAATTGTAAAATCGTCATTTTTCAACGCTTTTATCGCAACTTCAACCTCTTCCATTTTAATATTAGCAAGAAAACCTAGTCTACCCAAATTTATTCCCATAACAGGCAATTCAGAGTCTTTTACTAAGGCTAATGTATCCAATATGGTGCCGTCACCTCCTAAACTAATCAAACAAGCATAGTTATTCCTATTTAATTCGTCATAACATGTATTACACTCAAATGAGTATTCTTTCGCTAAAAAATCATTATATGACGATACAACCTCAAATACAATGCCTTCGTTGTTAAGCATTTGAGTGAATGAATTGAAAAAATTCTTAAAATCTTTCGTTTTTATCGGTCGGCCGTAAATAGCAATTCTCATATTTATATTGCTTTCTTAAAGTGTACAAAGAAACCACTCTCTTTTAAACTGTTCAAACTATATTCTAATCGAAGTATCCGATCGTTATAAAACACGGTCTGTAAGCTTATTCCTGTAGAATAGAGTAGTGCATTAGGCAAGATGTTGTATGTCAACACTCTACTGTTGCGTACATAGCCCCCATCTGCAAAAAACTCTGCCAGCATAGTTACTGGCAAGAAGTTGTAATTATTAATAGGGATAAAGGGAAACTCCAAACGCTTTTTATCTAGTAGCTGATAACGTATTGCTGCATTAGCCAAAACACTGCTTTGCCCTTCAATTACGTAAGTTTCAAAACCCCGAACCAAATTTTTATAGCCAAATCTTCTACTGTTTTCGTACGGCAATTCCCTAGCTGTATTTAAATCACCAAAAAGAGATAAAGCAGCAAACCAGTTATTACTCAAATTGTTGAACGTTTGAACTTTACCAGAAATATATACATTACAAATTGGATCTTTACCATTAAAATATTCTGTGTTCAAGCCACCTCGAAAAAAGGTTCCTGTTGTTGGCAGATAAATATTATTCCTTCTGTCGTTTTCTAGAGATGCTCCAACTTCCAATTGAGTTCTATCAAGTCGATTATCTAATAAGTAATGCGAAGCAATTCCTAGCAAAGAACTATCCAGTTTAGTTTGCGTCACTCCTAAGTTCGCATATGCCATAGTATAAGGTGTAATTCGCTTATTAAACCTGATTGTACCAACTTTTTTCTCAATTAAATTTGACGTGCCATTTTTAAAGAACTCCAATTCATCATTTTTTGTATTAAGCCATATTTCCGATTGTGAAGTATACTTTAGCGTACTACTTATACCAACACTAGAGGATTTAGATAGAAAAGGAATTCGATACTCTACTCCATACGTTTTATTATAACCATAAACTAAGGATGTTTTTAACGTATGATTTCTACCCCAAACATTATAGTTAAAAAGATAAACGCCATAATTTGTACGTGTTGGATCAAAACTCAAGTCCTTCCAAATATTAAAATTACGATCACTAAACTCAACAAAAGGAATAGGCCAATTAAACCACTTTTCTACTAATGTCACTTGTATTTGTAATTTATTCTCTAAATAACTCGTATCCAACTTTACAGCATTAAAAAGGTTGAGATTCATCACTCTGTTATTTGACATTTCTAGTAAATACGAGAGTGAATCTTGCGAAACTTTTTGATTTTCACCTAAAACCATTTCTCTAAGAATCACAAAATCCTTTGTTCGTTTATTACCGGTAATGGAAATAGTGCCAATTTCAATAACTTGTGCGTTAACACTTGATATAGATAATAAAACAAGAAGAATAATTGCAGTTAAGTTGTTAAATGTCAAGGTATTTCATTAGAGATTGAAAACGTCGTTCAACATTTTCTTTGTAATCATCATCACCAAAAGCTGCTACCACTTCATAATTAAACCGTTGCAAACTGCCGATTACACGTTCTGCATGTTGTACGTTTAACTTTAAACTAGCCCTAACCCTCCCGCTGTTTTCTACATGCGTAATCCATAGGCCTAAAAGTTGAGCTCCTTCACTTTCTACTATTCTACAAACTTCGCTTGATGAATATTGATTTGCGGCCATTTCTATTACTACAACTGCACCTACTTGATCGATGGTCAGCGAATGTGCAATTGCTTCAATTACATTTGTTTTAGTAAGCATTCCTACCCATTCAAACTCTTCACTCAACACACAAACTACATTTGCTTTCGAGTCATTAAATACTCGCAGCACATCAAATAAATGCGTGTTAAAATGCACACTGGCAAAACCAACATCCACTAAGTGTTCAATTGTGGTGTCTTCCGTATATATGCACTCATCTAAATCAACTGTACCATACAATTTACCTTCTTTTAAAACGGGCAGTTGATAGCACAAATTATCCAACATAACTTCTATGCATCGCTTTACCTTTTCATTTTCAAGAACCGGAGATGTGGACGATATATAATCAAGAGCTATCACTATATTATAACAACTTAAGCGTAAAGCGGTTTATTGTTCCGCAAATTAAAACATGTTAACCAATTTCTTATCAAATCTAAGCCTTGGTTTGTTAAAATTGCTTCCGGATGAAATTGAACAGCCCAAATAGGAAGAGATTTATGAACAAGTGCCATTAATTCATTATTTTCTGTCCAGGCTACAGCTTGCAGTGGAGTTTGGTCTAACTGAGTAATGAGTAAAGAATGATACCGACAAACAGCCATTGGCGACTGTATGCCCTGAAACATTAGACTTTCTTCATTGATCTTAATATTAGAAACTTTGCCATGCATCGGATAAGAAGCTTTTTCTAAACTTGCCCCAAAATATTCTCCTATAGCTTGCATACCTAAACAAACTCCAAATATTGGTTTGATGGCGTAGTACCTTTCAAGTAATTGCATAGTGCAACCTGCACTTTTTGGTGTGCCTGGCCCGGGAGATATTATAATCCCTTCGTACTTTTTGCTTACTTCCTCAAGATTCAATTTATCGTTTCTCACCACTTCTACTTCTGCTCCATTTTGCACAAAATAATCGTACAAATTGTAGGTAAACGAGTCGTAATTGTCCAAAAGCAGCAACACGCTACAAAGGTATTCGCCTTTATGATTCTCAATAGCTAAAATAACATAGATTTACTACTAATATTGGGCAATAAATCGCTCGTTTAGTAAATATTAGTGTTTACTTCGTGCTACAAATATGAATTTTAACGACTATTCATACGATAAAAACACGCATCTTAAAATATACAAGGCCTTGATAAAGCCCAGGATGATTGAAGAAAAAATGCTCAAACTTTTGAGGCAAGGCCAAGTAAGCAAATGGTTTAGTGGTATAGGGCAAGAGGCAATTTCGGTTGGAGTTACTTTAGCTCTTGAACCCGACGAATACATTATGCCATTGCACAGAAACTTAGGTGTTTTTACTACTCGCGGTATTCCTATTAAAAAACTGCTACACCAATGGCAAGGAAATATTGAAGGATTTACAAAAGGCAGAGACCGATCTTTTCATTTTGGAACCACAGAATACCATATTGCAGGAATGATTTCGCACTTAGGAGCAATGCTAAGTGTTGCTGGCGGAGTTGCTCTAGCAAATAAACTGGATGAAAAATCTAAAATTACCGTAGCTTTTTCTGGAGATGGAGGAACAAGTGAAGGAGAGTTTCATGAGGCACTTAATTTAGCTGCAGTTTGGGACTTGCCTGTTTTATTTATTGTAGAAAATAATGGTTATGGATTATCTACTCCTAGTAGCGAACAATTTAGATGTAACTTATTAGCAGACAAAGGAATAGGATACGGTATCGAAAGTAAAACAATAGACGGAAATAACATTTTAGAAGTGCTTACCGAAGTGACTTCTATGGCCAAAAAAATGCGTAAAAACCCTAAACCGTTTCTTTTGGAGTGTAAAACCTTTAGAATGCGGGGACATGAAGAAGCAAGCGGCACTAAATATGTCCCCCAAGAACTATTAGATGAATGGTCAAAAAAAGATCCAATTGCTAATTATGAAACCTATATTGTAGATAACGAACTACTTACAGTTGAAGAAATAGATTCAATTCAAAAAGAAATTGCGACAGAAATTTCAAAAGCAGTAAAAATTTTAGACGTTAATTCAAGCCAAACTATTTCAACAGAAACCGAATTAAATGATGTATATAAAGCTCATATATTTAAGAACATAGACCCTATTTCCTCCAACATAGAAATGCGATTTATTGATGCCATAAAACAAGGCTTAGAATTGGCTATGGACCAACACAAAGAGTTAATTCTTATGGGGCAAGATATAGCAGAATACGGCGGAGTTTTTAAAATAACAGACGGGTTTACAGAGCGATTTGGAAAAGGTAGAGTTCGAAACACACCAATTAGTGAGGCGGCACCTCTTGGTGCAGCACTAGGCCTAAGTTTAGCTGGCAAAAAAGCTATGGTGGAAATGCAATTTGCGGATTTTGTAAGTTGTGGCTTTAATCAGATAGTGAACAACTTGGCTAAAACATATTACCGTTGGGGTCAAAATTCAGATGTTGTGATAAGAATGCCTACTGGGGGTGGATCTGCTGCCGGACCCTATCATAGCCAAAGTAACGAAGCTTGGTTTTTTCATACACCTGGGCTTAAAATAGTTTATCCAAGTACGCCAGAAGATGCAAAAGGATTGCTGCTTGCGGCATTTGAAGACCCAAATCCAGTTCTGTTTTTTGAACATAAGTATTTATATCGCAATATTTCTGGCAACGTACCCGATGGATACTACAATACGGAAATAGGAAAAGCAAAAGTGGTACAGGAAGGAGATGACATAACCTTAATTAGTTACGGTTGGGCAGTGCATTGGTGTATACAAGCTATAGCCACTTTAAATGTTTCTGCCACTATACTAGATTTACGTACGCTTCAGCCTTGGGATAAAGAGGCTGTAAAATCCGCAGTTGAAAAAACAGGTAAAGTTATGATTGTACACGAAGACACGTTAGAAGGTGGCATTGGAGGCGAAATTGCTGCTTGGATTAGCGAGCATTGCTTTACCCTTTTAGATGCTCCGGTAATGCGTGTAGCAAGTTTAGATTCTCCTGTTCCATTTAGAGCGGATCTTGAAGAACAGTTTTTAGGCAAAAGCAGGTTGGAGCAAAAAATTACAGAACTACTGAAATGGTAGTGAATATGGCTGCCTTATCTTTAATTAATCCAAATAAAAAATCATCTTTGCAAACGTTTTAGTGAAGCTAACAGAATTACATATAGGCAAGGTAGCTCGCGTAGTGCAAGTAAATGATTCTCCATTTAAAGAAAAACTACAAGAAATGGGCTGTGTAAGTGGCGTATTAATAAAACCCATTATGAAGGCTCCTTTTGGAGATCCAATTGCTTACGAGTTAGAAGAATATACGCTGAGTATGCGTAAAAATGAAGCAGAAACAATTGAAATTCAACCTTTTGACCCATTGCTAAATCTATAATTTTGCCAAAAAATAGTCATAAAAAAATAGTGCTTGCTGGTAATCCAAATTGCGGAAAATCATCAGTATTTAATCAACTTACCGGACTTAAGCAAAAAATTACCAACGTACCAGGCACTACTATTGAAAATAAAGTAGGTAAACTAAAACTTCAAAACACAACTATTGAACTAATTGACACACCTGGAACTTATAGTTTCAACCCAAAATCTCTTGATGAAAAAGAAGCTGTTCGTGTGTTTTTTGAAGATCCCGCTCCTGATGTAATTTTATACATTGCAGACGCTGCAAATCTTAAAAGAAACTTGTTCTATTTTAGTCAATTAGCACAACACAAAATACCAATGGTGTTGGTTCTAAATATGCTAGATATTGCTGATTTTAAAGGTGTAGAAATTAATACAGATCGACTAGAAAAGGAATTAGGAATACGCGTATTTAAAATTAACGCTAGAACTGGGATGGGCGTTGAAGATGTAAAAAAAGCACTAATTGAAAATCAATTTGTGCCCCATTATGAATTTGGAACAGAACTAGATCACACCCACGAAAGTCATTTTAGTTCTATAAATAAGCTACTAAATAAAACCACTGTTGTAAAAACTAAACGAGAATTAGTTTCTGGTAAAATTGATAAAATTGCAACACACCCAATTCTTGGGTACTTGCTCTTTATAACTGTATTGTTTCTTATTTTCCAAAGTGTTTTTATGCTAGCTGAGTATCCTATGAATTGGATAGAAAGCGGTTTCTCCATACTAAGTGAATATTTAAGCAATGTATTGCCCGATGGATGGATTAAGAAGTTGTTTATCAATGGAATAATTGCGGGAATTTCTGGAGTCGTAGTTTTTGTACCGCAAATAGCCATTCTCTTTTTCTTTATGACTTTGCTTGAAGACACCGGCTATATGGCACGTGTTAGTTTTATAATGGATAAAATGCTCAGAGGCTTGGGGTTAAGTGGCAAAAGTGTAGTGCCATTATTAAGTGGAGCAGCTTGTGCTATTCCTGCCATAATGAGCACTCGAAACATTGAAAATTGGAAAGATAGACTGATAACCATAATGGTAACCCCACTTATGAGTTGCTCTGCTCGTTTGCCCGTTTATACCTTGCTTATATCATTAGCAGTGCCAAGTAAAATGATTCTTGGCTTTATGAACTTACAAGCACTCATATTGCTTGCTATGTATTTCTTGGGAACGATTGCCGCCCTTGCAGCAGCTTTAGTTTTTAAATGGATAATTAAACACGATTTACCCTCTTACTTTATTATGGAACTTCCTATTTATCACACTCCCAGATGGAAAAACATAGGAATAACATGCTGGCAAAAATCTTTGAGTTTTGTGACAGAAGCAGGGAAAGTAATTCTTATCGTTTCAATGATATTATGGTTTTTGGCGAGCTACGGACCAACTAAACAAAATACGTTTGCTGTACAAGAAACTCAAAATTTAGAAACTAGCTATGCTGGCCATTTTGGCAAGGTAATAGAGCCCGTAATTAAACCAATTGGTTTCAACTGGAAAATTGGAATCGCTTTAATTACTTCGTTTGCCGCAAGAGAAGTATTTGTAGGCACCATGAGCACAATTTATAGTGTTGGCGATGAAGAAAATTTCGACCAAATACGGGTTAAAATGCATAATGATACACTTAGCAATGGCAAACCAGTTTACAGCTTAGCTGTAGTGCTATCCCTAATGATTTTTTATGCATTCGCTATGCAATGCGTTAGCACTTTAGCTGTAGTTTATAAGGAAACTCAATCTTGGAAATGGCCTACTATACAATTCATTTATATGACAGTTCTGGCTTATGTAAGTAGCCTGATTGTTTACACTATATTTCAGTAATAATTGGTATAATTAGCCTTACGCATGTACCCGAAGGTTCATTGTTCTCGTATAAATCTTCCACCTCAACAGCGTACTTCCCTTTACCTTCACTTAGTATATCTAATCGCTTAATAGTAAGATCCATTCCTGCAGATTTATGCTTGCTGCTTCGCAACTCATTCATTTTAGCACTAGCTACTCTCCCTATGCCATTATCGGTAATTGTACATTCCAAATGTCCTGCACCTTTTTCAATGATAATAGAAATATTACGATCTTTTTCTTTTGCAAGTAAGCCATGCACTATGCTATTTTCAACAAACGGTTGAAGAAGCATGGTAGGCATTGACACCTCAGACGTATCTGTTATACCAACCGTTGCAATCTCATAGGTTAATTCATTGTCCATTCTTAGTTTCTCCAGCTCCAAATAAAGGTTTAGCCATTCTACTTCATCAGCGACTGTAATATGTTTTAATCTACTGTTTTGCAATATTTTACGCATTAAACTAGCAAATTTACTTAAGTAAGTATATGCCTCTCGAGGTTCCTTTTTTAAAATGTAATATTGAATGCTGTTTAATGAATTAAAAATAAAATGTGGATTCATCTGACTTCGCAGTGCATTTAGTTCACTATCTACAAGTTGCATTTTATAAGATCGAGATATTTCTCTCGTTCTAAATCTAAAAAAAGCGTAAACAATGCTACCAATTACCAATGCACAAAGCGTAATAAACCACCATTGTTTCCAAAATGGCGGTTGCACAACAATTGCAATAGGTTCAGACACGCTCTGCCAAATACCAAATTCATCCTTCACTCTTGCAATAAATGTATAAGAGCCTGGATTAAGTTGCGGATAAATAGCCGAATTCCCATTAGCCACAATCCAGTCCTTATCAAAACCTTCTAATTTATATTCATAAAACAGGCCATCCGGATTAGAATAATTAGGTGCCACAAAATCTAATTCTAATCTTGAGTCGATGTAATTGAGTTCAAAAAAATTCGGTTTATCCGATTTATATTTCCCTCTTACATCTGTAATAAATAAAGGTAAAGTTCTTTTTTCTAGCGGAATACTTTTAGGATTAAAATAATTCAACCCGCTTACGCCACCAAAATACATAATTCCATTCGAGCTTTTTAAGAAAGCCCCTTCATTAAACTCTGTACTTTGCAAGTAATGTTCTGGTTTAAAATTTTTGAAATTATTAGTACGCAGATTATAACGAACCAACCCATCATTGGTAGATAACCAACAAACACCATTTCCTTCATAAGTAATGCCATAAACTGCGTTATTTACCAAACCATCTTCCTCTGTAATATGAGTAAACGATTTTGTTATAAAGCTGTAAATATTTAATCCTCCTCCATAAGTCCCAATTAAAAGCGTGTCAGAATTAACCCATGCCAAAGACATTATATTGTTGTTGCTTAATGAATTCGAATCATACTCATCGTACTTTACTATTTCAAAAGTTCTATTTGCTCGGTCAAAAAATTGAAGTCCTCCTCTAAACGATGCGAGTATTAAATTCCCTGAAGTAGGGTCTTCGGTAATTTGATAAACCGAGTTATTAATAGACGCCGTTTCTGCCTGATAATGAACAAATTTATTGGCAATTGTGTCTAGGAAATACAGTCCGTCTTGTGCTCCTATCCATATATTTTTATCACTATCTTCAAAAATACTTCTAACTACGTTGCTACCTAGTTGGCCGTTTGCTTTACTAGCTACAAGCGTAAACTTCTCATTTTTCATATCAAATAAAAACAGTCCAGCATCTCGAGTACCAACCCAAAACCTATTTTTAGAATCTTGGAACAAACAGCGAACTGCTTTAGACTCATTTTCGCCAAAGGCAATTGTTTCGTAAATTTTGGCTATTTCGTTGTTAGCATTTAATTTTATTAATCCCGAACTAAGCGTTCCAAGCCAAATGGTATTCTGCTTGTCTTCATAAGCATAGTAAACATTGTTATTGTAAATCTTGCTATTGTATTCAAAGTGCTGTAATAGTCCAAATTTCTGTAATTGAGGAGCATATATGCTAAGGCCCGCAATAGTCCCAGTCCAAAGTATATTGTCTCTACTAATAAAAATAGATGTTATTTGATTATTAATCAACGAGTAAGGCCTAGTATCATCCGAATAATAATGCGTTATTTGTCCGTTTCGCATACTTAATAATCCTCCCATTGTACCTACCCATACATTGTCGCCATTTACTTCTATTTCAGTAATGTGGCTAATTCTTCGTCTTTTGGGAGGCAAGGTTATTTCTTCTAGTTTTTTAAAATTATCTTGAGCAAAGAATAATCCATTTGTACTGCCTATTAAATATCCATCTTTATACTTTCTAATAGCAGTAAGCTGTTTGTTAATTGAGTGAAATATAGGAACTGCGGCTTCAGTTGTCGCTTTAAATATGGTATCTCTATCAATTAAAAAGCAGCTGTTTATATCTGTACAAAATAGCATCTCGTTCCCGCTTCTACCGCTTAAATTTAGTTTTGACGGCACCTGCGTTTTTAAATTTATTTCCCAAACACCCCCGCCGGCTGTACTCGCCATTATAGTGTTTTTATACTTTGCCAGTTTTACAATAGGAAAATCAAAATCCAACTCAACTTCACTCGGCTTAATTGCTGAAAACGTGTAAGAATCTAAATCCAACACATCAATAATACCGGAATGATTACCAATATATATTTTTTTACCGACCGCAAGCAACGAGGTAATGTAGCTGTCCGTTAAAGAATTACTTCCACCTTCTACGTGTTTGTATATTTTAAAGTTTTTGCCATCAAATCTATGAAGTCCTTCTGCGGTCGAAATCCACATAAAACCTTGATAATCTTCCGTAAAGGCTGTAATAGTGCCCATGGAAAGACCCTCTTTTACGGTATAATTTTTAAATCGAATGGTTCCTTGTGCTTGAGCCGCCACAGAGCTAAGCAACACAGCAATTAGAAGTAAGAAATTGTTTATTGCAGATTTACGCACTGCCCAATGCAGCCAAAAATTCATCTTTACGTCTTTTGCTAACGCCCACATTATCTCCATTGGTCATAACAGCATGGCTGCCTTCTCCACGAATGTACGTTTTTATTTCAGACAGATTTATGAGGTACGATTTGTGTGATCTAAAGAAATTATAATCGCTCAATTTATTTTCATACTCCTTTAAATTTTTTGAAGTCGTAATCCGTTCGCCATTTTTTAAGAAGAAATAAGTATACGCCCCATCTCCTTTGCAATACAAAATATCTTCAGTTTTTAGAAACTGAATGCCTTTAGATGTAGATAAGGCTAAATGCCCATGATCTGATTTTGGCTCGCTTTGAACTCGCGTTCTTACACGCTCCACGGCATCTTGCAAATGCTCTATGCTTACCGGTTTAAGTAAATAATCTATAGCCTCAGAACGAAATGCTTTTATGGCATGTTCTTCGTGGCCCGTAACAAATATTATATTCTGATTTCTGTTTTCAATTCCATCTAAGACCTGAAAACCATCACCATTGGCTAAATGTATATCTAAAAAAACTACATCTGGCTCTTTTTCGTTTATGGCTTTAATACCTGTAAACACACCATCAGCCATGCCAACAATGTCTACATTTTCTACAAACGATTGCAAAAGCAACTCAAGGTTTTCTCTGCTTTTTCTTTCATCATCGATAATTACGGCTCTCAACATAGCTTTTCTTTTTTTTTAGTTAAACACGGATTTAGCTTTTAATGAACTTTCTCGATTCGATTCGGTTGGTAAATATAAACTGAATAAAGTAAGTTCCTTGTGGTAAGTGAGATACATCTACACTTTGTGGTAATATTTTTACATTTTGTTGTTGTCCTGAAATACTTATTATTCGTATTTCAGCCACTTCTTCTTGTGAGGTATAGTTTAGTATTTCCGTTGTAGGATTTGGAAATACTTTTATTTCGAAAGTGCTAATTGCAATTGATTCTGGTGCTATTTGCTTTGGTTTGTCTTCTGTTTCTTTTTTGGGCTGAAAAGTATTTGGATTTAATGCTACACAAACAGCACTACCCGTATTATCCTTTATATTTCCTCCTGGATTTTCCCAATCTTCAAAAACCAAGGTGTCGTCAGAAACGGCGTTGTTTACATCCACATCTATTACCGTATCTGTTTTTACTACCTTTTCTTTATCTTTTATTTTATCTCCGTTTTTCTCATCATCACCTGTAATTGCATTTACACTTAAACCTGTAAAAGCTAGAAGTATTGCGAGATATATAAGACGTAAGCCATTCATACTGTAAAGATAACACCGAAACAGACCGCATTATTTTATACAATTGAGAAGCGGGAAATGTGAATTGAGAAGCGGGAATTATTTGTCACCGTTTTGAAATGAAAAGGGGTCTTGCGACCCCTTTTGCGTACTAAAAGCTAAGTTTTACGAAAACTTTCTTACCGAATATGTAAGATATATTTCCATTTCCGTGCCAAAACTTAATAGATCTGAATTTTAATAGGTTGTTTTAACCGGATATTGGCTGGTTTGCCTCTGTGTTCTGCAGGAGTCCATTTAGGCATACTTTTATACATTTTAATGGCGGCTTGCTCCGCTCCTAAACCTGGCAACGAACATTTAAGTACTTGAATGTCTGATATATTGCCATTTCTGTCCACTACAAACTCTAACACTAAATTTACTTCTTTGGCATATTCGTACATTTGGTCTGTTATTATATAATGGTCACGTATATAGTTTCCTAATGCTTCATCTCCACCGGGAAATTCGGGCATAACATCCGCAATATCGTCCATAATTATAGACGTGTCGATAGTCGGAACAGTGGGTAAAAATGAAATTGGCTTTGGAATGGCATTAGTTGCAGGAGCCATTTTTAATTCGGGCACTTCAAACAGTTGCTTTACAAATTTAATGGCAGCTGAAGGATCGAAAAATATAGCTTCTATTTGTTTTACTTCTGGCTGCGTTTCGCGTTCAATTATTAGTTTTTCTGCCGGTTCTCTATAGGCATAAGCCGTGTCAAAAAAGAGGTCTTCCTTTTCTTCTGGAATTACGAAAGAGGAATGATAGCCCATTTCTAACACATAGTTTACAGCCAATAAGGCTAGAATTATCCCAATTTCAAATAAAATAATTCGATCTGGAGCTTTTCGGTTTGTTTTTTTCATGATAGTTGTTTTTATAGGTTCGTATAAAAACAACCCAACAAGCAACCACAAACGTATTTTTAGTTTACAAGCACTTAGCCTGCATTAACAAACGGTAAAAAACGACTATGCAGGAGCCAAGTGTTTATACCTTTCTTTAACCAAAGTTGGTATTGGTGTTGGTCTGCCTTCTTCATCTATTCGCACAAAGGTTATTTGGGTATGCACTACCACATCTTCCTCTCCTGTATAAACACTTACTTTCCTTGCTTCTATTGCAAAGGTTATTGATGTATTACCAATTTTAATTACCTCACCATATATACGGATTAAAAAACCTTCTTTAACCTTACGTTTAAAAACCAGCTCATCTACTTTTACTGTAACCATATTAGGCGTATAACACAAGCTTACAGCCATAGAGCTTGCCGCTTCGTCTATCCACGCCATCATAATACCGCCAAATAAATTGCCATGTACGCCCAAATCTTTGGCCATACAGATATGCGTTGTAATTAATTGCATTGCGGCAAAGGTATTCACCTGAGTTCGATTATTCTTTATAGTTTCGGATTTTCATAAAACGTAATTGAAGTTTTATGTGGAAGTAAAGTTCCATCCAATCTTAATATTAATCGGAAGACTTCCTGTCCAATAATTACCAGAACGCATGTGCACATCTGTACTTGGAAATTTACTCCAATTAGGTGTAGTATAGGCATCCCGAGCTTCTATACGATTATTATGCTGTACTATATTGTAGGTAAGACCTAATCCTGCATAGCAATCTATTGACATGCTTTTAAGCACTATTTGATATCCTATTTTGGGATTTATGCTAAACGCCTGCCTAGCTATTGTAAATGTATCTACATACCTATTTCCTTGTATTGATCTAAAATCGGCAATGTCTTCAAATTCTTTATTTAAATACCTGCCTTCTAAACCCAAGTAAGTGCCATTGGGAGTCGGCATTTTATAATAGTATTTCAGCTCGTATGAAACAGCATATCCTACTTGTTTATTTCTAATTTCTGTACCTACCACTTGACTATTTATAATATAGTACGGCATCAAATACATAACTGAATACTGAGAGGTAAGATTACCTTTTCCTCTTACTTCTACACCTGCTTCTAATCGTGGGTTTAAAGAATTGAGCACGCTAAATGGAGCAATTTTAAGAATGTAGCTGGGTTGTGTTATTTTGAAAGGATTGTAGGTAAGATAATCGTTCTGTGTATTGGTTACATCTATAAAAATGTTGTGAGGATAATCAAATTTTAAAGGACTTTCATTGTCTATCCGTCTAGCAAATCTGGGCAAAAAAAAGTTAAGTAGATAAGTAGTTGAGGTAATAGGTTGAACGTTCACCGTTTTAGAAATAGAATCTCCAATAACCTTTATTTCTAACGGTTCTTCGCTCCGTATTACATTGTAAGCAATCGCCGCAGTATCAGTATTAATCGTGTCGTTTTCTATTATAAGCTCTGCCTTTTGGTTAGTTATCAGGTTTATACGTGCAGAATCGGAATTTAGCAATGTAGCACACGAACTAAAAACAACAACGGTAAAGAGGATTATTGATTTTAAAAGATTTCGTACATTCACAATTATTATAAAGCAAATTTATGCCTTTAGCACCTACACTTCTGCAATATTTTTTCATTTTACCCTCTTCTTACGCCAATAAACTAAAATGCCCATCCAATCTGAAATCCGATAGGAAATTTAGTGTTCCAAGAACGTCCTTCATTCATATTCGAATTGTCAAACCAACCATAAGACCCATAATTTAGCAAAATATCACTCGACTCTTTTCTGTCCAAATGGCTAATGTTAGTATTTGTTACTCCAAGCCCAATAAATGCATCCAATACCAAGCGATTTACAATTTTTTGATATCCCATTTTTAAATTTATTGTCGCATCTCGATGAACCAAGTAAAAGGTATCAGTATATTGATCTGAATTTTGTGATCCCAAAATAAGAAACTTACCGGAAACATCAGTTTCTCTATTCATAAATCGGCCTTCTACACTTGTATAAAATCCGTTTGGAGCGGCATTAGCTAAATAATACTTCTGCTCTACGGAAACATTATACTGTGTGCTAGCTCCTTCTTGTAACGGGTTTAGGTAATAATTATAATTAGGTAATAAATACGCTCCTCCAAACTGAGTGCTCCATTTCTCATTCTTCCTAGTTTCCAAAGCCATTTCTATTCTTGGATTGTTTTGGTTAAAAGCACTAAATGGTCTTGTTTTTAATATGGTTTTATAACTGATTAAGTTATTTGCGTTAATCGTTACATAATTATAGTTATCTGTATCAATAAATACGGTTTTAGGATAAGCATATCTTTTTGGATTTTTATTATCTACTACTAAACCTATTAGCGTGGGTACACCATAAAGCGGAATGCCTACAAAATTTGCGTAATACGCTGCAGAATTACGCGAGTACACATCAATGTTTTTGGTTTTGTCGTCTTGTATTATTTCAACATTAAGAGGAACTCTATTTCTAGCCACTTCAATATTTTGCCCAACCTTATTGGAATTTATAGTGTCGTTTTCTATTACCAACCTAGCTGGTTCGCTTGTAGCAAAATTTATGCTGGTTGTTTTTGAATTTAGAATTGAGGCACATGAGCTAAACAATAAAGCTGAGCCAACAAGTAGGAATGTCAATTTATGCAATTTCATAATAATTGGTTGGTAAAATACACAGCAAACCTAGTGTGATATGCAGTGTATAAAAAATCGATTTTTTTTGACGACACACTAATAATTACATAATATATAAATATATTAATTATTTTATAAGTATTTAACCCTAAAAATATGCGATATTTAATTTAATGCTAATAATATTATTAATTAACAATTTTTTTATGGTGCATTATATACTAAAATATTAAAATAAGATACTTAAATTAGCTGCAACTTTATCATTTAAAAGTCCACCCAATTTTTACGTTTATTGGCAGGCTTATAGTTCTATAAACACCCTCCACCATATCAAAATCACTGAACTTGAAATATTCCACATAATTGAAGTAGGTTAGCTTATCATCCGGATTTTTTCTATCATAATTTTCAACGCTGTTAAAGGTAACCCCCATTCCTAAATACGCATCAATGACAAATTGATTAATTATTTTTTGATAGCCAATTTTAGCATTAACGCTTATAGCTTGGCGAGCAACTTGAAAAGTATCCATATAAGAAGAGCTTTTAGACGGGCCGAATCTACTTACATCTTCATATTCTTTACTTAAAAACCTGCCCTCTAGGCTTACATATGGCCCATTCGGAGCGGGTCTTGTGAAGTAGTACTTTTCTTCAAACGATACAGCGTAACCACTTTGTTTCTCTCGAATATAAGGCCCGTAATCTGTTTCCTCATTTATAATGTAATAGGGCAGCAGATACGAAGCCGAATATTGCGACGAAAAATTGTTTCTTCCTTTTACCTCCAATCCAAGTTCTAGCCCAGGATTTAGTGAATTTAAAACAGATAATGGTGCTAATTTAAAGATGTAACTGGGGTCTGCTATCTTGAGCGGATTATAGGTTAGGTAGCTCGATTTTGGATCATTTAAATCAAAATAGATTTGCTTAGGATATGCAAACCTTTTAGGATTTGTCTGATCAATGCCTAGTGCGACTATAGGAGGAATAATATATATTGATCCTATAAAATTGAAATAGTATGCTGCGGACATTCTAGCAGTTACAGTTTCCATTCTGGAAGAAGAATCAGAAATCAGCTCAAGATTTAGTGGATTTCTGGATCGCTTCACCTCTACTGAAACCGAATTTGAATCGCAACTTAAAGTATCTTTATCTACAACTAATTTAACAGACTCATTGGTTGTTAATGTTAGCTTCATTGTTGGCGAGTTAAAAACAGTAGCACAGGAACTAAATAAGACAGTGAGTAAAACAAATTGAAAGGTAAATTTCATTTCTTCGGGAGTTTGATGTAGAACAAAGTTATGTCCTACGATATTATGAAAATAATTCAATAATGATTGCACTCTTAACACTAAGCACCTTCCGCCTTATATTTTCATTCTTCAAGCCTTATTATGCCTAAAAATATTATAAATCAGTTTGCAGCCAATCTAGTTTATTGAAAAACAATAAAATCAACCTTAAGCCTTTGTTTTTGTATTAAAAAAAACTACGATTTACGCTCCCCAATTCTCTCTATCTAAACTTCGGTAGTGTATCGCTTCTGCTAAATGTTCTATTTCTATGGTTTCGCTACCCGCCAAATCGGCAATGGTGCGGCTTACTTTTAGAATACGGTCGTATGCTCTTGCACTTAGGTTTAGCTTGTTCATAGCGTTTTTTAAGAGCAAGCTACCTTTATGATCAATTTTGCAATACTCCCGAATAAGATTGCTCTCCATTTGGGCATTGTTGTAAATGGGCAATTCGCCAAACCGTTTGTGTTGTATTTCGCGTGCCGTCATCACCCGTTCTCTAACCGAAACACTCTTTTCTTCTTCCTTAGTAGTTTGGCTTAGTTGGTCAAAATTTACGGGAGTCACTTCTATGTGTATATCAATACGGTCGAGCAACGGACCACTTATTTTGCTCAAGTATTTCTGCACTACACCCGGAGCACAAACGCATTCTTTTTCTGGATGGTTAAAGTATCCACACGGGCACGGATTCATACTGGCTACCAACATCATACTACACGGATAATCTACCGAAAACTTGGCTCTTGAAATGGTAACTCTTCTATCTTCCAACGGTTGGCGAAGCACTTCCAACACCGTTCGTTTAAACTCGGGCAACTCATCCAAGAATAAAACCCCATTATGTGCCAAACTTATTTCACCGGGTTGTGGATTGTTGCCACCTCCCACCAAAGCTACATCGCTAATAGTATGGTGCGGACTGCGAAAAGGGCGTTGGGCCATAAGTGTAGCATTACTGCCCAACCTACCTGCAACCGAATGTATTTTGGTGGTTTCTAAAGCCTCGTGCAAGTTCATAGGTGGTAAAATTGTGTTTAGCCTTTTGGCCAACATGGTTTTTCCTGCCCCTGGAGGACCTATTAAAATAATATTATGTCCACCCGCGGCGGCTATTTCCATTGCTCGCTTTATATTTTCTTGCCCTTTTACATCGCTAAAATCGTAGGTCATATGCGTTACGTTTTCAGCAAATTCGTCTCTTGGGTTCACAATGGTTCTTTCGAATTCTTTCTCGCCTTGCAAAAGTTGAATTACCTCTTTTAAGGTTTCCAATCCATATACTTCCAAACCTGTTACGATGGCCGCTTCACGAGCATTTTCTTTGGGTAATATCAATTTCTTAAACCCATCTTTATTGGCCTGTATAGCAATGGGTAACGCTCCTTTTATTGGCAATAATCCGCCATCGAGCGAAAGCTCACCCATTATTATGGTTTCTTCTAGTAAATCGGTATGAATTAGTTCGCCAGCGGCCATTACCCCAATGGCAGTAGTAAGATCATAAGCCGAGCCTTCTTTTCTTATATCAGCCGGTGCCATATTTATAACCACTCCTTTTCGTGGATAGGTAAAGCCACTGTTTTTCATTGCAGCATTTATGCGTGGCTGGCTCTCTTTTACCGCATTATCGGGCAAACCAATAATTTGTGTTTTTGCTCCTTGACCCACATCTACTTCTACCGTTATTAGTTGAGCAGATATACCATACACAGCACTTCCATAGGTTTTTACGAGCATAGAAGGCAAATATAGGAGTTGGAACACTTTTTAGACCAAAAAATGCTGTGTTTAAATTGGATTTATGTATTATTAAACATTCGCCAAACCGTTAAAATAACAAACCGCAATTTTTAATCTCGAAATATTCTGTATGTTTGTTAGTGAAAACCCTAAGCTAAATCTCGCCTGCATATTTTGTTGTGTTGGAGTAATTAGTTGACTAAAATCAATTTATTAATGAAAATGCAACACGTAAATTTTTGTAATTCAGCAGAATCCGATATCTCTTGTTCAAAATCACCTTTCCGTTTAAGGCACTGCAATAGAGCTGTTTTTATGGTGCTTTTCTTGTTTAGCATAAGCTTTTGTTATGCCCAAGATAACGCCCAACAAAGAGATAAAGCATTACTTGTAAATCTTGCTCAACCAATTTTAGGTCAATTAGAAGTTGGTGTTCTGTTACCAACAAAATCAGATTTTTCTTTTTTTTTATATAGTAAGTACAATTTCAATTATGTGCCAAATGATATAGAATATAATTACAATTACTTGAGTGGTACACCAATACTTTACTACGAGGCTTGGGAGGCAAAGGAAAGCGGTTATACACTAGGAGGTCAGATAAGAAGATCAATTAATACTAAGGCAAATAAAAATCTAGATAATTATAAAAAGCATTTGGCTACTGTTCCTGAAAAAGCAAAATATTACTACGGATTATGGTTTGAATACGGAAATTCTTTTTCTGAATCAGTTGTTAATTATGTTTACTTTAATGTTGACGAACCGTTTCCCTATTCCACTCTTAATTGGACTAATATTGCGGGAGGTGCACTTATTGGAACAGAGCTCAATTTGACTAAGTTTCTAGTAGTAGATACATATGGAGGTTTAGGTTATCGTAACTTAGATGCACAGTTTAACGAAGCAACATTTTTATATGATGAACCAAACCAAAAGCAAATTTACAATGGAGTGCAAGTAACCAACAGGGTTTCCAATGAAATAGTACCTCGTTTTGCATTGCAATTAGGTTATCAGTTTTAAGCAGTAAATTATGAAAAACACAACAATACTTTTTTTAATCATTTTACTTTCTGTAAGTGGATGTACCTATTATAAGGCTGTTCAGCTTAAAGAAGTAACTAAGGAGTCACTAATTCAGGTTTCTAATTATAAGCCCATTGTGCTAATTAGTAGTGTTGGAAATACTTTTCATTTTGAAATATCTAACTTGCAAATTACGAATGATTCAATTAAAGGATTTTTAAACCTGGAAACATCCTATTCTAAAGAATTATTATACCAAAATTCGGTTAGAAAAAAGAAATTGCCCGCAGCTTCAAGCATATTGCAATTGCGGACAAACGTTCCATTAAATGAGGGTTATGCAAGTATCGCTATAAACAATTTGGTTTATGGCAGTGTTTTCGAAAAAGATGTGGCAAAATCAGCTTTGGGTTCGGCAGGATTAGTAGTTGCCGCCGCCGGGGCATTTGCAGGCGGTTATTTAATAGCGTATTTAATAGCATGTGGCTGTCCTCACGTGGCTATAATTAATCCCAATGGCACAGAAAGCCTCCAAGGTTCACTTTTTCCAGGCTCTATGTTTAAAATGTTGGAACGAAATGATAATTTGGTTCTAGGTGATTACCAAAAATCAGATAATGGCTTAATGGAGATTAAAGTTTATAACGAATTGGAAGAAGTACAATACATTGACAATGTTCAATTACTAGGAGTTAATCACTCATTCGATTATTTGGGATTAAATAACGAATCAAAATTAATTGCCTTTAACCAAGGCGAATTGCCAATAGCTGCAACAACACAAAATGGAGTTGACGTTTTAGCCGCAATTGTAAAACGAGATGAAGTTGATTATAATTTTGATGAAGTAGGAACCGACGAGCAATTGAACAGTATTGAATTAACCTTTAACACAAAAAACCGAGCACCAAAAGCACAATTAGTTATCCGGGGGCAACAATCGAAATGGTTGGAACAAACCACAGAATTCTTCTTTCAACAATTTGGCACTTATTTTCCAAAATGGGTAAATGAAATGAATGATGGAGATGCTAGCATATACAATCAAAATGCCAAAGACCAGGGAATTTCGTTGAACGCCTATGCTAAGAAAAATGGCAAGTGGGAATATATTGGAAGCTACCAAAATGTAGGAACCGTGGCCAAAAGAGATGTTGCTCTACCCATTGATTTAAGTGAATATGGCGAGCAAGTAGAAATAAAGCTAGAATGTGCTCACGCCTTTTGGAATGTGGACAAAGTGAGCCTAACTGATGAATGGAAAACCGATTTGCAAACCACTTCTTTTTCCATTGCATCCGCAGTAAATGAAAAAGGA
>Ga0102814_10000693_pt1 | contig 24334 bp, 16 predicted proteins | sample ColrivemetaGS741_FD_79112 | JGI IMG/M metagenome (GOLD analysis project Ga0102814, IMG submission 79112) | Estuarine microbial communities from the Columbia River estuary - Flood tide ETM metaG S.741 | ecosystem: Environmental > Aquatic > Marine > Intertidal zone > Estuary | place: USA...
CTGGTATCCGGGGCCAGCAGGGCCATACCCAGTTTTGCAACCATCCTCTGGGCCCCCGCCTTGATGACGAAGGTTTCCTCGGTGCAGGTCAGACCCGCCAGGTAGGTAAGCCCGGCCACCGGACCCTGGCTGGCGGCTGGCGGCAGATAAAGGGAAAACCGCATGCGGCAACCCAGTACCGATGACTGGTGAGCATAGAAGCGCTGCTCACCACCGAAGCAGGCATGTTTCCCCAGCAGTTCCAGGCTCATCAATACACCACCACCGAACGAATGCTCTTACCCTCATGCATGAGGTCGAATGCGTCGTTAATCTTCTCCAGCGGCATGCTATGGGTAATCAGGTCATCAATATTGATCTTCCCCTCCATGTACCAGTCCACGATGGTGGGCACGTCGGTCCTGCCTCGTGCGCCGCCGAACGCGGTGCCCCGCCAGGAGCGACCGGTCACCAGTTGGAAAGGACGGGTGGAGATTTCCTTCCCGGCTCCGGCGACCCCGATAATGATGCTCTCGCCCCAGCCCTTGTGGCAGCATTCCAGCGCCTGGCGCATGGTGGTCACATTTCCGATGCATTCGAAACTGTAATCGGCGCCGCCACCGGTAATGTCCACGATGGCTTCAACAACGTTATCCACATCCTTGGCATTGATGAAATCCGTCATCCCGAATTTCTTCGCCAGTTCAACCTTGGACGGATTGATGTCCACACCGACGATCTGCCTTGCGCCCACCATGCGGGCACCCTGGATCACGTTCAGTCCGATACCCCCCAGTCCAAACACCACAACTCGTGAGCCGGGCTCTACCTTGGCGGTGTAAATCACCGCGCCGATACCGGTGGTAACACCGCAACCGATGTAGCAGACCTTGTCAAAAGGTGCATCCTCGCGAATCTTCGCCAAGGCAATCTCAGGCAACACTGTGTAGTTGGAGAACGTGGAGCAGCCCATGTAATGCAGGATAGGCTTGCCGTTAATCGAGAAGCGGCTGGTACCGTCGGGCATCACACCCTTGCCCTGGGTCTCACGGATGGACTGGCAAAGGTTGGTCTTGGGGTGCAGACAGTATTCACAGCCCCGGCACTCGGGGGTATACAGGGGAATCACGTGATCGCCGGGACGCAGGGAGGTCACTCCCGGACCTACATCCACTACAACTCCAGCGCCTTCGTGACCCAGGATTGCCGGGAATTCACCTTCAGGGTCATCGCCGCTCAAGGTGAAAGCGTCAGTATGACAAATCCCTGTAGCCTTGAGCTCAACCAGGACTTCACCGTGTTTTGGCCCATCAAGTTGTACGGTCTCAATCTCAAGAGGTTTCCCTGCCGCGTAGGCTACCGCTGCACGCACATCCATCGTCATCTCCATAACTGTTATATTTATCGACTGGCCTGCCCCGAAATCCCGCATGATTTTGGCGGAAAACCCGAATTCCCACGGTCAGGTCAGGACATAGTGACTCCGAAGGTATAGAATTGCGCGCCTTTTTCCAAGAAATGGCCCAAACAGGCCGCCAAATGAGGATTGCATCATGTCGTTCCCGAAACCCTTTTACCGCTGGCGGCCCCATCCATGGCACGGCCTCGCCCCAGGCAGAAAGCCGCCGGTCTATTTGAACGCCTATATCGAAATCACACCCTTCGATACGGTGAAATATGAGCTGGACAAGGAAACCGGCTACCTGCGCGTAGACCGTCCCCAGCACACCTCGTCACGCCCACCCACGCTCTATGGCCTGGTGCCAAAAACCTATTGCGGCAGCCGGGTTGGCGCCCTCAGTGGAGAAGGCATCAAGGGTGATGGAGACCCCCTGGATATCTGCGTGATTAGCGAGCGCTCAATCAGCCATGCGGACATCATCATGAGTACCCGGGTAATTGGCGGACTGCAGATGATTGATGACGGCGAGGCCGATGACAAAATTATCGCCGTGCTGGAAAACGACACCATCTGGGCTGGCGTGGAAGACCTGGACAGCCTGCCAACCATCATGGTCGATCGCCTGATCCATTACTTCAATACCTACAAGCTCGCACCGGGTGAAGCCGCGGAAGACAGGATCAAACGTGCCTACGACCGGGCACATGCCGAGAAGATCATCCAGGCATCAATGGAAGATTACGAGGATACCTTCGGCGGGTAACTCACCGCCGGGTCTGGATTCCCGAAAGGCAGTGCAGCCTCAGTTGTTCGCGTCGGCCGCTGGCCGGCGCGGCAACACTTTCCACAGCACCAGGAATCCCCATACCGCCGCAACCAGGGTGCCTGCCAACACACCAAGTCGGTCCACGGCCAGCAAGTTGACCGAGGTCTCCTCGAAAGCCAGCGACGAGATGAACAGGCTCATGGTGAATCCAATCCCACACAGCACTGACAAACCATAAAGACTCGACCAGGTCACTCCCTCAGGCAGTGAACCCAGACCCAGCTTTGATCCCAGCCAGGTCATGCCAAACACACCCACCTGCTTGCCCACGATCAATCCCAGGGCAATACCCAGGGGCAATGGCTCCATCAAGGAGGCCATACTCAGCCCGGACAGGGATATCCCGGCATTGGCGAAGGCGAAAATTGGCAAGATGGCAAACGCCACCGGGCCGTGCAGATCATGCTCCAGGCGACGCAAGGGAGAATAACCATCCTTGTCAGCAGCCAGTGGAATAAAAAATGCCAGGGCGACACCTGCAAGCGTGGCATGCACCCCGGACTTGAGTACCGAAGCCCATAGCACCAGTCCTACCAGGATATAGCCCAACTCAGAACGTACGCCCCGCCAACTCATCAGCGCCAGCACAGCCACACAGGCAGCCGCAATCGACAACGAGAACACCGAAAGATCCGAGGTATAGAACAGGGCGATCACGACGATGGCGCCAATATCATCAAGAATCGCCACCGAAAGAAGGAAAACCTTAAGCCCGGTAGGAACCCGGTCGCCCAACAAGGCCAGCACACCCAGCGCAAAGGCGATGTCGGTTGCCGCCGGGATTGCCCAACCCTGCATGGCGATGTCGTCGCCCCAGTTGAAGTAGGCAAAAACCATGGCGGGAACCACCATGCCTGCGAATGCAGCCACTGCCGGCAGAGCCAGCTTGCTCAGGTCAGAAAGCTCGCCCTCGAGCAATTCGCGTTTCAGTTCGAGACCGATCAAGAAGAAAAACACGGCCATCAAGCCGTCGTTGATCCACAGAAGCACGGGTTTGGAGAGGCCGAAATCTCCCAGCATCACCGTGAACGGCACCGCCAGGAGAGCATCGTAATAGCCGGCCAGGGGGCTGTTCGCCACCACCATGGCGAGTACCGCCGCAACCATGAGCATCAGGCCGCCGGCCGTCTCCAGCTTGAGAAAGTCCTTAATCCCGCTGAGTATCATCCTTTACTCCATCGTTGCTTATCCCGGGCGGACTATTTCCACTCCACCCGGAATAGCCTATCCCAAATTGACTAGACTTTGGCCTTTTCGATGATGTGAACGTCACGCTGGGGAAAGGGAATACTGATGCCCTCGGCGTCGAAACGTTTTTTCATGCGTTCGTTCAGATCAAACAGAACGGGCCAGTAGTTCTCGCTTTTAACCCAGGGACGCACCACGAAGTCGACGCTGCTCTCTCCCAGGCTCATCAAGCCCACAACCGGTGCGGGTTCTGGAAGAATGCGGTCGTCCTCGGCCATGACTTCCCTGATAACCGCCTTCACCTTGTCAATATCATCCGAGTAACTGACACCAAAGGTCAAATCCACGCGGCGCTCTGTCTTGGCCGTGAAATTGGTGATCGTGCCACTGGTCAATTGAGAATTAGGGATAACAATGCTCTTGTTGTCGGGAGTGCGAAGAATGGTATTGAAGATATGCACCTCTTCGACCGTGCCGGCTGTTCCGGCTCCCTCAATAAAGTGCCCGACGCGGAACGGTCGAAAGGCCAGCAACAGGATGCCCGCGGCAAAATTCCCCAAAGATCCCTGCAACGCCAGGCCGACAGCAAAGCCCGCAGCACCCAAGGCGGCCACAAACGAAGTTGTTTGCACGCCCATCTGGGCGATGGCGGCCAGGATGACAAAGGTCAGCAACGCAAAATAAACGATGTTGCCTACAAAGCGCACCAGCATGGGATCGCCGGAGCCCTTCTCCAACAACTTGGTGACCGCACTGCCCAGTTTGCGGGCAACCCATTTACCAATGATAAATATTGCCAGGGCAGTGACAATCTTCAAGCCAAACTCCAGGGAGAGGCTTTGGGCCTGTGCCAGTAATTTATCGATATTTTCAACGTCCATATTTGATCCCTGCTCTGTCTTGAATAGCACCAGGCCACCCCGGCGAATAGCCTGGAGCACCCGATTAGCTGGATTGAGCAGTGAAATGTACTTGAAGCGCAGTAATGATGGAAGCATCGGCACAATTTCCGGTGCCCATATAAGAAGAAACCCAAGAGAAAACCTCTTGGGTTCAGCACAAGTACTCTTTGAGGGGAGTTCCTCGAAAGCGCTAGCACGCTAAATCAGGTGTGCTGCAATCCGCCTACGCATTTTCAAGGCTCACTGAGGAGATGCAGTCCAAACAATGACCTTGACGCCATTGTGAAGTCTGAACCATTTGTAGCAATTGGATATCTCACCTAGCAGTACTGTGGTAACTACTTATGCGCTGGATTTTGACCCGGTATGGAGCCGCGATTTGGCCCCCGAAACCCATGACCGTTTGGATATACATGCAGAGACAGTTATTCTCGTGACAAAAGCCGCCAGGAAAATAAAAGGAGAATCTCATGGAAGGCCTCATTTTTATCGGAATACTGATCGCCATCGCGGTCTTTTTCGTTGGCATTTACAACAAGCTGGTGAACTTGCGCAACGGCGTGAAGAACGGCTTTGCCCAGATTGATGTGCAACTCACCCGCCGACACGACCTGATCCCCAACCTGGTAGAAGTCGCCAAGGGCTACATGAAACATGAGCGCGAAACCCTGGAAGGAGTAATCACGGCACGCAATGCAGCGGTGTCAGGCCTGAAAAACGCCAGTGCGAATCCCTCTGACGCGGGTTCCATCAAGGAACTGGCCGGGGCAGAGGCAATGCTCACTGGTGCCCTGGGCAAACTGTTCGCCCTGGCCGAGGCCTATCCGGACCTCAAGGCCAACCAGAATATGCTGGCCCTGCAGGAGGAGCTCTCCTCCACGGAAAACAAGGTCGCTTTCTCACGCCAGGCATTTAACGACACGGTAATGAGCTTCAACAACGCCAGGGAAAACTTCCCGAACAACCTGATTGCCAACTTCTTTAACTTCAAGCCCGCGGAATTGCTGGAAATCGAGGCTCCCGAGAAACGCGCCGTACCCGACGTAAGTTTCACGTAGCTCCGAGACAACCTGAATGGATTTTTTCCAGCGTCAGGAACAAGCACGCAAGAATAGCCGGCGCCTGGTGGTGCTATTCATTGCTGCGGTGCTGTGCATTGTCGTAGCGCTTAACCTGGTGGCCGGGTTCGCGCTGGGAGGAATGCGACCCGCATCTGTGCCGCTTTCGTCCTGGCTCCAGCAAAACCCCGGCTTTGTGGCAGCGGTCACCGGGATCACCCTGCTAATCATCATTGGCGCCAGTGCCTTCCGCATATTCAGTCTTCGCGGGGGGGGATCCACAGTCGCCGAGTCACTGGGAGGCACCGCAATCCCTCAAGACACCCGGGACCCACTGGAGCGTCGCCTGCGAAACGTGGTCGAGGAAATGGCCATCGCCTCCTCGGTCCCGGTACCCGAGATTTACGTGTTGAAGCATGAATCGGGAATCAACGCCTTCGCCGCAGGTTTCACCCAGTCGGATGCTGCGGTAGCCGTCACCCAGGGAACCCTGGATCAATTGAACAGGGATGAATTGCAGGGTGTGATCGCACACGAGTTCTCACACATCCTCAATGGAGATATGCGCCTTAACCTGCGCCTGATGGGAACCATTTTCGGCATCCTGGCGATCAGCCAGATCGGGCGTCTGCTGCTGCGCTCAGGCAAGTGGAGCAGTTTCAAAAGCCGGAGCTCCAATCGCAATGGGGGCAGCGCCGTGGCGGCAATCATGTTCCTTGGCGTGGGTCTGTTCCTGATCGGATCCATCGGGGTCTTTTTCGCCAGGCTCATCAAGGCCGGGGTATCTCGCCAGCGGGAATACCTGGCTGATGCCTCCGCGGTTCAGTTTACCCGCCAGAACGCCGGAATTGCAGGGGCGCTCAAGAAAATAGGAGGGCTGGACACCGGCTCTCGTATGTCCTCAGCCAACACTGAGGAAATCAGCCACATGCTGTTCGCCAGCGGCATGCGCTTCTTTTCCCGGATGATGTCCACCCATCCACCCCTGGAAGATCGCATCCGGGCGCTGGATCCCAGTTTCAAGGGAACGATCGAATCCAGACCAGGCGCGGTCACCCCGGGACCTGGCGCGATGGGACTCGCGGCGGGGGTCCAGCAACTGGACGGCGCAACCATCGCCAGCCTTGCCGGCGGCCCGGCCTCGGCACACATCGAGCACGCCGCCGGAATGCTGGAATCATTGCCTGTGGCGATGCTGGAGGACATCCACTCAACCCGGGCTGCACCCAGGGTAATCATGGCCTTGTTCCTCAACCCCGACGAATCCGAACGAGATGCGCAGCTCAAGCTACTGACCGCCAGGCTGGGGGCACAGGCAGCCGAGGGCATCCTTGAACAGCAGCAGCAACTGGCTGAGCTGCCAAGGCAGTTCCGTCTTCCCGTGCTTGAACTGAGTTTCCCGGCACTGCGCCGATTACCGGAGGCACAACGCACGTTCTTTCTCGAACTTGGCCGGGAGCTGGTGGAACACGATGGCCAGGTGGACTACCACGAATTCGCATTGCTGCAGGTTCTCGAGGTTTACCTCAGGGACCTGGCCAAGCCCCGGCGGCCTTTGCAGAAAAAGCAATCCAGGCGCCAGGTGTTCCCGGCGATTTCACGGCTGTTTTCTTTCCTGGCAGTGGCAGGTCAGGTTGATACCGAGTTAGCCGAACAGGCATTCGCACTGGCAAACAAGCAGCTCTTTCCCAAGCTACCCGATTCCCAGCGGCCAGCTTTCCTCCCAGGCGCGCCAGATTTACACGCCCTGTGGGATGACCTGACATTGCTTGACCAACTGCCCCCGAGGGGCAAGCGCAGGCTAATCCAGGCCATGACTGACCTGATCTTGCACGATAAAAAGCAGGAAATTCTTGAGGTGGAATTGCTGCGATGCTTCGCCGCCAGCCTGCATATCCCTCTGCCGCCCATGAACCTGGCGGCTATCGATCAGCAATAAGCGGCGAACCCCTCTTCAGAAGCGGGACATCAATTACCCGGATCTTTTGGAGACTACTCTTTCTCCGGATCTTCGACGGATTCTTCGATCGGAGTTTCGGAAGTTTGCCCAGGCACCTGGGGAACAGCACCAAAATCGGTTCCCTCGTACAAGCTCTGTTTCTCGGCCTGTTCTTCGGCAAGCCTGCGCTGTTCTTCCAGGGCAGCCTCCCGATCATGCTGTTCTCTGAGCAACAGTAGCTTGCGCTCGGATTCCTTTTCGCGAAGCTCGACATTCAGTTTTTCCTGCTCGCGCCACAGGCGCTCAACTGCCCGTCGGGCGTTGACGCAATTCCTGTCATCAAAACTATCGGAACTTCCCAGGTCACACCTGGCCAGGGTCGCATCCAGCAACACCCTATCCGCAACAAACTCATCTACGGAGGTTGGCGGTAACTCATTGGTGCAAGCCGAAAGAACTGCAACGGCTGACAGAATCCCAATAATTCTATATTTCACGCTTCCTCCATGAATCATTCATATAACCTAGAAGCAGCTTAAGCCAAGATGGACAGTGAGAACAACACTGGTTTATTCCAGCATTTTCCGGCCAGGAGATTAAAGCTCACCAATCACAGTCGAAACCGGAACCGGGCCAGGATCAGAGCCGGCACTCGAACGCGGCACCAGGGCGCCATCCTCGGCAATCGCCAGGCCGAGTCGCTGGCTCCAGTCTCCAAGCATGCCGGCGGCATCACCATTGACCGGGTCGCCGTCCCGAGCGTCGAAATACAGGGTTTGTGGCAGGGGTTCACCACCTCGCTGGGCGTTGGCCATGGTGACGACTTCCCCACTTCGCTCCGGGAAAAAGAAGGAATTGCTTCCGCCTGGTGATTCAATCAGGCGACTGGCCCGGACATGCAAACCATTGGAGGTCAGTGCCAGGAGGTGCATCCAGTTATGGGTGCGTGCTACCAGCGCATTGCCCCCGGGGACAAAACTGACCTGGATAACCTCGCCACCAAGCCGCACCGGCGCGCCAGACAGCACGTAGTCTTCACTACGCCATACGCTCAAGGCACCGGAGCGATCAGCCAAGACCAGGAATCGGTCATCCGGGCTGAAGCGAGCAATCCGTATAGCCCGGCCAAAGGCAATAGTCCTGAGCAATTCACCGGCCTGTGTGTCTCTGACCTGCAAGTCACCCTCACCACTTTGCACCAGCAGCTGGCTGCCATCATGGCGCAGGGCAATCACAGGAGCCGAACCCAGGGAGGGCACGTCAAAACGAGGCTCTCCCGTACGCGCATTCCACACCCTTGCTCCATAGACACCTGAACTGGCGAGAACCTGCCCATCGACGCTTAACATCGCCTCTCGTAACACGCCCAGGTCATTGCGGAAATTCACCTGGCCACCGGAGCCGGACAAGTCCCAAAGCCTCAGACTCCCGTCCTCGGCCGCGCTAATTAGCGTCTCGCCCTTGTCGCTATACTTCACAAAAGTCACTGGTGCGGAATGGCCCTTGCCGCTAACCAGCGCCCTGCTCTCAGGAGCTTCCTGGGTCGCGACCGGTTTCTGGAACACTTCGCCCTCGGCGTTGCCCCACGCCAGGGTGGTTCCATCAGGACTGATAGCCATGCTCCCCGGCGGCGCCGGCAGCGGTGAGGCCGATAACAGCCCCTGATCCTGCAAATCCCAGACCCTCAGAATCCCACCACGCTCGGCAGTCAAAAATCGTGATGAATCCAGGGAGAAGCCGCTGAACAACTCATGCCCGGGAATTAAGGGCAAGCTCGGCTCACGGCTTGTCGCACCCGTTCCCAGTCCGTGACGCAGGTTTCGGCTGCTTACCGTGGGGTCCGACAAATCCACCACCATGATGCTGCCCGGACGATCCTGGACCACCACCTGGCCCGGGATCGATCCGGCGGTCATGCCCTGGGCATCCCAGCTATCCAGGACAACATCCGGTGTCGGCGCCCGACTACTGAGTGTTTCCAGGTTCCATCCCCGGGCCTTGCGATCGCGATTATTCATCAGCAACCACTCACCTGAGGCATCGAAGATCAAGCCGGTCACCGGAGTGGCATGAAACAACTCGGCGAGAATCCTGTCCGGCGCCAGGTCCCAGACCCTCACCAGGTTATCCCTGAACGCGGCAGCCATCCGGCCACCACCGGGGGCCAGGGCAACGTGGGTCGCACTGGTCTCGAATTGCAATGCCTGTACCCGCTTGCCGGTGGACAAGTCGTAAACACTGAAACTGCTTCCCTGGTCCAGGCGCTGGGCCGACAACAACAGGTAGCGTCCGTCCGCCGAGAGCACCGGCGGCACGGCCAGGCGACCGCCACCATCAAGTTCAAAACGCAGTGCACCGCTACGGGCATCCCTTACGCTGACGGTGGTCGCGTAAGCGCCTGCCACCACGAGAGCCTCTCCCTGCATGGCAAACAACACCGTTGATGCCCCGGCCGGCTCGGGAATCCGGGCCAGTTCCTCCCGTCCCAGCAGATCCCAGGTCAGGATGTATCCTCTCGGATCGTCATAGGCTGAAACGGCCGCTGCGAGGCGACCCGCCGGCCCCAACTCCACCCTCACCTGGGCAGTATTGCGGGGATCGGGAATTTGTAAGGGCGCTTCCAGCTTGTCCCATTCTACGGCCACCGCGTCAGGCGAAAACTGTAATCCCCAGGCCACCAGCGTCCCGGTTACACCCTCCTCCCGATCTTCAATCGAGAGTGTCCAGGTGCCTTCTCTTTGTTCACCGGCCAATTGCTTCAGGTCCGTGATGCGAGCGCCGTTAAACGCGTAGGTCGCGGTATTGAAAATATAATCCACTTCCCTGGCCTCACCGGCGGCCGATAGCGGGAGCGTCACGGACTTGCCAGTCGGGGAACTCAGGATGGCCACCAGGTCATCAGGCCGGAAGTGATTCAAGGTGATGCTCAATTCAAGGTCTTTGAGCTTGCCCTCCTGGGCAACAAAAAGATGTCTTCCCAATGGAATAAATTCCTGGGCGTACAAGTCCAGTTCCCGGCTGTCCCGGAACCCCCCGGTCGCGGTATCCCAACGCCGGATACGGTTGCCGGACTCCACCGTGACCACGGATGAACCATCGGAACTCAGCACGGCCCGATCAAGGCGCCCGGCTGGCCTGATAGTACTCAGTAGAGTCTTGTAGTCATCAGCGACCAGGGCACTGATGCTCTTGCGAGAACGTGCATGGTCCACCTCCAGCGCACGCAACCTGAATATCAGCGAAGCGTCCCTGTCTTCAAGGCGCTCTACCTCTGCCGCCTTGCGCGACCAGAAGCTACCGATGAGTTGCTCGGCAGTCTCGCTGTCACCCAACTCGGCTACCAGTCTGTCGGTGGCCTTCTGAACCTCCGGCAATTCAGTTCCCGTCTGGCCCTGCTCGCTCAGGTAGCCGTGATACAGACGCAATGCGGTATCACTGTACCCCGGGATTCTGCGCAGAAACTGGTACGCATCATCAGCATCAACAAAACTGGTTTCATTGCTGCTCAAGGCGTGAATATAGGGAGAGGGAAGAATCTGGGTGTACCAGTAGGGCAGGAAAAGCACCAGGCCCGCTGCAGCCACACCCTGGGCGATGCCTCGCCAATTCAGGGGCAGGCTCTGATTAACCCAGCGCGCCGTGAACTGACTGCGGTAAATACTGTTCCGGATTTGCATCTGCCCGGATTCATTAACCCTTACCGTGCCGCTTAGTACCAACTCGACATGGCTGTTTACCGACGGGTCGAAACTGATTTTTGAGCCCTTGCGGATACGACCGTAAAGACTCAGTAACCTGTTGCGCTTGTCATCTCGCTGGGCAAGGTGATGGCGGATCGAATTTAAATGGGGTTCCGCACGCGATGAGTTAGGCTGCAGGAAAAGCGATTCCACCACCGCGTCTACCGAACCCACCAGGTCCTCGCCCAGGCCCTGGCGAACAATGCTGCGGCAAATCTTCTGGGTCAGATAGGGTTGCCCCGCAGTCCAGTAATGCACCCGGGCAAGCGCCGCCGCGGCCCGCTCCGCATCAGGGTCCAGTTTCGATGCGTATGGCTGCAGCGCTTCAAGACTGAAGTCTTCAAGCACCACCGGGTAGCAAACTTCAAAGGGAGCCTCTTCCCTGCCCATCTTGAACTGGCTGGGATGAGTGACCCCGGCCAGCACAAAACTCAATCGCTGGTAATCCGGCTCGCTGGCGCGCCTGTCGCTGCAGGCACGAATCGTGGTCAGGAACTCCCGGGCACTGGGCAGACCCACCAGGGTTTCCAGGTCGTCGAAAAATATCACGATGGGGGCGGTGGTATTGCCCAGTACGATTTCCCAATAAAAATCGGCCATTCGTTCCTGGTTGGACAAACCCGAGTGGTCTCGCCACCACTGCTGCAAATCAATCTTTAGTCGCAGATCGCGAACGATTCGGTAGGCGATGGTGTAAAACCATCTCGATGGCTCGTCCCGGTGCTCCAGGGTACCCATCTGGGTCAGGTCCACCACCGCTGCCAGGCGCCCGTCTTTTCGCAAGCGCCGGGCGCAATGACTGATCAGGCTGGTCTTGCCGCACTGCTTGGGCACGAACACGGTGCAGGATTCGCCCATATCCAGAAAACGTAAAATCTGCGCATCCGCAGGCCGAGGCAAATAACAGCCCCGCCCAGGCAGCACCGGGCCGCCGACAACAAAAAAGTCCAGATTGTCCGAATTGTTGGACACGTCAGTCACTATTCCTTTTCCAAACCGAAGTGCCATTCTGGCCGAAGCCCGCGCGCTTCGCCACTGGCAATACTATGTAAGGTCGCGGCGAACCCTATCGGGGCTTGCCGCCTGCTATGATTCACACTAACCTTGCGTCGCCGTTAAGCCCTTTGAGAGAACCAGTAATGTCGATTTGCAACGAACACAACCTGTCCCGGCCAATTCCGGAGAAATCCTTTGGAATCCGCTTGAGCCTCCCGCAAGGGGACACGCTTGGTCGTTTGCTGGGACAGGACTGGGAAGCATTCCGCTGGTATGCGACGGAGAGGGAACGCGACAAGGCCCTGGCTGAAATTCGCGCCAAGCATACCTACTCCAGACCCGGCGACTTCCCTACCTATGTTTACGAGAGAATCACCCGGGACTGATCGCTCCCCCGGTCAAACAAATACGCCCCTAGTACTGGTGACCAATCGCCAGGAATAAAGAACCGCGTCTGCCCTCTGTCAGACCCGTACCCAGGTATACCGGACCCAGAAAGGTATCTGCGGCGATGAACGCGCTGCCAGACCACAGGGCGCTTTCAAAACCCACGTTATCCAGGTCCTGCCAGGTATTACCCAACTCCATGGACCCGCCAAGGTAAAGCGGAATTGAACCGAAGTTCATCTTGTCCAGCCGCTGCATGAGTATCACTTTGCCAAGCATCAGGTGCTGACCGGTAAGTTCATTACGATTGAGACCAGAGAGTCGCAGGAACCCCCCCAGGGCAAACGGCTCGATAGAATCCAGCGGTGAGGCATTGTGATACGAACTCAATTCCAGGCCCAACATAGCCGTGAATCCACCTGTGGACCAAGCCGAGGTTCCCTTGAACCGGTAACGATCAAAATTTGCCGTGGCGCCCAGTCCATCCCGGGATGCTGCGGCCTCGAAATAAACGATAGAACCGTCCAGGGCGAATGGAACCTGGTCCAGCGAATCGTGTTCGAACCTGAAAGAAACCTCCCCTTGGTCAATATCACTATCAGCCAGTCGCGGTTCATTGGGGTCACCTACCCGCAGACGGCGCTGGGCTCTACCCCTGAGCACACCAAGTCGAAATTCCCCAAGACCGAAAGCCTCTTTGCCTACGTCGAAACGGAATTCAAGATTGCGGTAGCGGACCTCACCGATGGGGTCATTAACGGCGTCCTCATAAATAGTCAGAATGCGCTGGTTGCCCTCCGCACTCACTGACAGGAAATACGCAGAGCCATAATTCAGTGGCTGGTAAAACTCGGTAAACAGCCGACTGTCGGAACCCATTTCAAGCTCGCTTCGCCATTCCGCGGCCAGCGGGTTTACCTGGGTCATGGTGTAGCGGGTGCTGACACTCAGGTCACTGTCGCCCTCAAAGTTCTCCTGCAAATTCACTCCGAACTTCAGGAAATTCGGTCCCCAGCTTTTCTGAGTGGCGTCAATCTCGAGAATCGCCTGGTCACCCTCTGGCGCCAATGAGTAGTCCACTGACTCAAATACGCCCTGACCGTAAATACGCTGCACATCTCTCTCAAGTACATCCAGGTCCAGCGGATCGCCGGCACCCTGGCTCATCCAGGCGAGAATGGCCTTATCAGAAATCCTTCCGTCAACATTCACCTCGATGTCTTTAACCACCGGCACGCTGGCGACCCGGGCCCGCTTGGCACGAGCCTGGCGATGGGCCGCATACTCATCAGGCCCCAGGGAATACCTGGACAGGCTTTCGGCCATGGCCCTGGCGGCCTGGCCTCCGATCTGCATCAATTCGATCCCGCTATCAAACGCTGCCGAGGAGGTGTCTCCCAATTGCGGCACGATAATTACATCCGCCTCGCCAAGCTTTTCCAACTGCTCCTCGGTACCCTTGCGCATCATCAAGGTGACAGTTTGGTCGGCAATTTCAATCGCAGAACCCAGTTGCTCGCGAGTGCGAGTCGGGAAACCCACATCAACCGCAATGACCACATCAGCACCCATGGAGTGGGCGGCGTCCACCGGGACATTGGCAAATAAGCCCCCGTCCACCAGCCAGCGCCCGTCTATCTCGGCGGGGGTCAGCAAGGCCGGAATTCCGATACTCGCCCTGACCGCCCGGGACAAATCTCCAGAACCGATCTCCACGCTCTCACCTGTCTCGATATCGGTAGCCACCGCACGAAACGGAACGGGAAAGTCATCAAAATTCTTTACCAGGGCGTAGTCCTTGCTCAGGCGGCGAAGGAACACCAGCATGTTCTGTCCCTGGATCAAGCCGCGGGGTATTTTCAATCCGCTGGAGTCTACGCCGAGATCCAGTTCGATCATCTGTGACAGGTCATCCTGCCGACGGCGATGAGTCATTTCCCGCCGCGGTGGTCGATCGGAGAACATGGCCTCCCAATCTGTGGTCAGCACCACCTCTTCCATTTCCTCCTGGCTGAAATCCAGGGCATACAGACCACCGACAATCGAACCGATACTGGTGCCGGCAATACAGTCCACAGGAATCCGCATCTCTTCAAGAACACGCAGTATTCCCACATGGGCCATGCCACGAGCGCCTCCACCACCAAGCGCCAGGCAGATACGCGGACGTTGTGCCTCGGCCCCGGGGAGTTGCTGATCTTCTGCGGCGGTTGCCGATCCGACCCACAGCAACACGCAGCCCGTGAGCCAACACAGTTTGCTTTTCCGTGATGTCATACGCACACCCATCCGCTATTCACCTGATCCCGACAACGAGGCCATTATAGCCGTTGTCCTGTATGCTGTTTCGCTTCAAGCTGGTGAGGCAGGGAATGCATCCACTCCAAATTTCCAAGCGGTCGATTTCACGCGTCCTCTGGGCCCTTGCCTGGGGGCTCACAAGTCCTGCCCTGCTGTTCGCCGCCGGGTCTGAGGGCAATCGGGAACCTGAAGAGAAAACAGTGGAAAGCATGGTGGTAACCGCCAGCGGTGAGTACAAGCCCCTGCTGGATCAAGCCGGAAACACCAGCCGTGTGGACAGCGATGTTGCACAGCTGACCCGGCCCACCCATTCCAGCCAACTCTTGCACCGGGTACCCGGCACCTGGATAACCCGGGGTAGCGGCCAGGAGAGCCTGGCGTCTATCAGGTCGCCGGTTCTGACCGGCGCCGGCTCCTGCGGGGCGTTCCTGGTGGCGGAGAACAGCTTCCCTATCCGTCCGGCAGGTTTCTGCAATGTGAATCAGTTGTTCGAGGTAAACCTGGAGCAAGCCGATGCCGTGGAAGTCATTCGTGGCCCCGGCAGCAGCCGGTATGGATCCAACGCAATGCACGGACTGATCAACACACTGATCGCCAAGCCTGGTGCAGTTAATCGGTTTTCAATTGAAGCCGGCCAGGATAATTACTGGCGTGGCAGCGCAGACCTGAATAGTGAGGGTTTCAGAGCCCTGGTAAACCTGCTTGAAGACGGTGGCTGGCGCGACCAGGAAAGTTATTCCCAGCAAAAAATAAACCTGGGCTACGAAGTGGAAAAACAGGCAGATCGACTCCAGTTCGGATTCGCCGCCAGCAACCTGGACCAGGAAACCGCCGGCTATATCTACGGCGAGAATGCCTACAAGGACCCGGACCTGAGTAGCGGCAATCTCAATCCTGAAGCCTTCAGGAAAGCCGATGCCCAGCGTTTAAGTGGGCGCTGGATTCATGACCTGCCAGGCGAAGACCGCCTGGAAGGCGGAATGATAGTGCGACATTCGGATATGGAGTTCCTGCAGCACTTCCTGCCCGGTAAACCCCTTGAGCGCAATGGCCAGAACAGCATCCAGGCCTCCCTGCTATGGCATCAGGAACTCACCAGGGCCAGCCTGGCGCTGGGACTGGATCTTGAACTGGCCGACGGATACCTGTGGCAATACCAGGATGCTCCGATTCAGGACGGCAGCGACTACCTGATCGCCACTCGGCCGGCGGGGAAACACTACGATTACTCGGTCTCCAGCCGGATGGCCGCCCCGTTTATGCAACTGGCATACCCATTGGGAGAGCGAACCGAATTCAGCGCCGGCCTGCGTGTTGAAACACTCCAGTATGACTATCAGAACAACATGCTGGACGGAAACACCGATGAAAATGGCCAGCCCTGCGGTTTCGGCGGCTGCCTGTATACCCGTCCGGCGGATCGAACGGACAGGTTCACCAGCCTGGGACCCAAGCTTGGGGTTTCCTACCGACTGGATGAAAAACGCCAGGTCTACATCACCGCAAACCGCGGGTTCAGGGCACCCCAGGCCACCGAGTTGTATCGCTTGCAGTCACAACAGGAAATCGCCGAGCTGGAGCCCGAAACCCTGGACGCGATTGAACTGGGTTTCAGAATCCTGGACGAAAATCACTACCTTGAGCTGGCCGCCTTCAGCATGAGCAAGCGGAATACCATTTATCGGGACAGCGAGGGCTTCAACATCAGTGGCGCCAGCACCCGCCACCAGGGCATCGAACTGGATTACCAGGCCCGTCTTGGCCAGGACTGGAGATTTGCGCTGAACGGTTCCTGGGCCTTGCACCGTTACGCATCGGACTACTCGGCCCCGCTCGGCGAACAAATCATTAGCGGCAATGACATCGATACCGCCCCCCGAACCCTTGGCAGCGCCAGACTTGCCTGGACCCCGGGGAGCAACACCGAAACCGAGCTTGAATGGCAGCACACCGGCGGCTACTACCTGGATGCCAGCAACGACCCGCGATACCCCGGGCATGGAATTTTCAATCTCAGCCTGAGGCAGAAAATTGGCCGAAACTGGTCAATTGGGCTCAGGATCACGAACCTGGCCGACAGGGCCTACGCCGAGAGAGCCGACTACGCATTCGGGGATTTCCGCTACTTCCCGGGCCGCGGACGGGCAATATTTGCCGATATCAGCTTCCAGCAACCCCGCCAGCCGGGTCCCGGGATATAACGCAACCGCGAAGCTTCCATAGTTAATCCTACTCATGCCGGAAATCCCGCAAAGCTGCTAGCATGGTTGGAGCTGTAACTCACACTGACTAAACAATCTGGCCCATGCACCCTTGTCGTGACACCTTTCAGCGGGCCACGAAACGGGACTTGGGAAGGGAGAAGAATATGAGTGACCCCACGATTTCGGCACCTGAAGGCGGCGAAAAAATTACCATCAAAGATGGCTTACTGCAGGTGCCTAACCACCCGATCATCCCGTTTATCGAGGGTGATGGAACCGGCCCCGATATTTGGCGGGCCACTGTCCGACTCCTGGACGCAGCGGTTGAAAAAGCCTACGGCGGCCAGAGACAGATTAAATGGGTGGAAATCTTCGCTGGAGAGAAGTCCTATAACCAGTTCGGTACCTGGCTGCCCGAGAGCACCGTGCAGGCCTGCCGTGACTACCTGGTTTCCATTAAGGGCCCCCTGACCACACCAATTGGCGGCGGCATTCGCTCTCTGAATGTGGCCCTGCGCCAGATGCTGGACCTGTATGTCTGCCTGCGCCCTGTGCGCTGGTTCGACGGCGTTCCTTCCCCGGTGCGCAAGCCCCAGGATGTGGACATGGTGATCTTCCGCGAGAACACCGAAGACATATATGCCGGCATCGAATTCGAGGCTGGCAGCCCCGAGATCAAACGCTTCATGACCATATTTGAAGAAGCGTTCCCCAAGCTCTACGGCAAGATTCGTTTCCCTGAAACCACCGGCCTGGGTCTGAAGTCCATTTCCAAGGAAGGTACCGAGCGCCTGGTAAGAGCAGCTCTTCAATACGCGATCGCCAACAATCGCAAGAGCCTGACCTTCGTGCACAAGGGCAACATCATGAAATACACCGAGGGCGCCTTCCGCAACTGGGGTTATGCCCTGGCTGAGAAGGAGTTCCCGGAGCAGACCTACACTTGGGATCAGTGGGAACGCACCCGTGCCGAAAAAGGTTCGGAGGCAGCCAATGCCGAGCAGGAAGCTGCCCTGGCAAGTGGCAAGATCCTGGTCAAGGATGCCATCGCCGACATCACACTCCAGCAGGTACTTACCCGTCCCAAGGAATTCGATGTCATCGCCACCATGAACCTCAATGGTGACTACCTGTCTGACGCCCTGGCCGCCCAGGTTGGCGGTATTGGCATTGCCCCCGGCGGCAACGTCAACAACGACACGGGTCACGCAGTATTTGAGGCCACCCACGGCACCGCACCCAAGTACGCAAATCTGGACAAGGTGAATCCTGGTTCCCTTATCTTGTCGGGCGAAATGATGCTCCGCTACCTTGGCTGGACCGAGGCTGCAGACCTGATCATCTCCAGCATGGACAAGACCATCGGTTCCAAGTTTGTCACCTATGACTTTGCCCGTCTCATGGAGGGTGCCACTGAGGTCAAGTGCAGCGAATTTGCCGATCACATGATCTCCAATCTATGATCAAGGCATGAATTCAAACAATGACGAGGCCCTGGCGCAGCAATGCGCCAGGGTCATGTTCGAAGCATTCCGAAAATACAACCGCGGCTTCGTCGCCATATCCCGGCGCGCGAAGGATCGCTTCATCCGGCGCGAGTGGCACGAGGCGCAAGATGACACCGTAGAACGTATCGACCTGTATGAAGAATCCGTTCAGCGCACCAGGGAAGAACTGGAAGCACTGCTGGGCGAGCGTGCGGATGATGTAGATATCTGGGCCCGTACCAAGGATATTCACAGCCAGATGATCGCGAGTCTCGTGGACTCCGAATTCAACAAGACATTTTTTAGCTCGGTGACCCGCCGGCTTTTCAAAACCATCGGCGTGGATCCCAGGGTGGAATACCTGGCCCTGGACGTCATGCCGCTCAAGAATATCGCCAAGCCTGTACCGACCTTCCGGATGCAGCACCTGGGCTCTACTCGGTGGCTTCTGGACGACCTGCTGAGCAAATATACCCTCGGCGTTCGCTATCGAAACATCGACTCAAGCGTCAAGTACGTTGCCAAGGAAATAGACGCCTACTGGGATCTGCATCATGGGAGCGAAAAGATTCGCTCGATAGAAGCCATACAGGCAGTTTTCTACCAGGGGCCCCGAGCCTTCATCGTGGGCCGGATAGATTCCACTATGGGCACCTCTCCGCTGGTGCTCGCACTGAAAAATACTGATGAAGGCATCCTGGTGGACGCGGTCCTCATGTCCCAGAAAGATGTCAGCATCCTGTTCAGCTTTACCCGCTGGTACTTCCACGTGGACCTGGAAACCGTGGGTGACGCACTGGTATTCCTGCGTTCCATCCTGCCGAACAAACCCATCAGTGAACTGTATACCGTCATGGGTCGGGCAAAGCAGGGCAAGACCGAACGCTTCCGCACCTTCAAGCAGCACCTGACACTTTCCCAGGACAAGTTCATTACCGCCCCGGGTGAACGCGGCATGGTAATGGCAGTATTCCTGCTGCCATCTTTCGACATCGTGTTCAAGATCATTCGCGACCAGTTCGCCTATCCCAAGACCATGAGTCGCAGGGAGGTAATGCAAAAGTACGCACTGGTGTTCAAGCATGATCGCGCCGGACGCCTGGTGGATGCCCAGGAATTCAGACGACTGGAGTTCCCGGTGGACCGCTTTGATCAAAAGGCGCTGGACGAGTTGCTTAACGAATGCGGCCAGACCTGTCACATCGAAGGTGATGACCTGATCCTGGAGCATTGTTACATCGAACGGCGCATGACACCCCTTAACCTGTACCTGAAGGACGAAAGCCCGGAAAACAAGGCGTCCGCGGTGATTGAATACGGACAGGCCATTCGCGACCTGGCCGCCTCGAATATTTTCCCCGGGGACTTGTTACTAAAGAACTTTGGCGTGACTCGACATGGACGGGTGATCTTTTACGATTATGACGAACTATGCCTGGTCACCGAATGTCGCTTCAGAGATCTTCCCCAGGCCAGCTCGTATGAAGACGAGATGCGCGCCGATGCATGGTTCTATGTAGGCGATGACGATGTGTTTCCCGAGCAGTTCATCAACTTCCTGGGGCTGGACGAGGAATCCAAGAAAATTTTCATGGAATATCACCATGACCTGCTGACCGCCGATTACTGGCGCAACATCCAGGCCCGACTCAACGCGGGTGAAATGCTTGAAGTCGTCCCCTACTTCAGAAAACCGGTTATCAGCATGGCCGCAGTCTAGGCAAAAGATACAAACAAAAAAAAGGCGGCCCAAAGGCCGCCTTTTTTAATTCATCAGCTAACGCTATTTAAGCGTATTGATGTAAGCGACAACGTTGTTGATCGCAGCATCGTCAGCCAGCATCTTCGCCATAGAAGCCATCTGCATGCCATAGGAATCCTTGGCATGAGCACCACGTGCCCCGGATTTGAAATTCTTCAGCTGGGTGACCAGGTAGAAATCGCTCTGGCCAGCCAGGGTCGGAGCATTCATGGCTGGATTACCCTTGCCGTCTGCGCCATGACAGGCCGAGCACATCGCATAGCCCGTCTTTCCGGCCGCTGCATCGCCCTGGACTGTTGCCGCCGGATGAGAAACCGGCAGGCTGGCAATGTAGGCAGCCACGTTGGCCATCGCAGCATCATCGGCCAGCATCATGGCCATGGGGGCCATGGTCTTGCCAAAGGTGTCGTTAGGGCTGCTGCCACGAATACCGCCTTTGAAATTACCCAACTGCCTGACCACGTACCATTCGCCCTGGCCCGCAAGCTTGGGAGCGTTCATGGCCTTGTTGCCTTCGGCGCTGGCGCCGTGACATGCGGCACATGTGCCATACAGGGCCTTGCCGGCGGCGGCATCACCCGCAGCAAAAGCAGGAGCGGCGCTTGCCGCAGCGATCAACAGTGCTGAAATCAGAATCTTTTTCATGGTTTACCTCAATATTTTTCGCAACGTCCGTGGCGACTTGCGGGCATTGTATCGCCATCCATGGCTATCAGACAAAAAGCCTTTCAGGGGAAGCTCTACCGGCTCAGGGGAACTTCCCTCCATCCACGGCGTTCTTCACAAAAAAATTAACTATACCATCAGGTTAGCCCGGCCACCCCCAAAAGGCTGACCGGGCTGTGGTTAGCGGAAATTAACGCCGCCAGTCAATTAGTCTCAGGCTACTGCTCATTGCTGCGTGCGGACATGCTTGAGGAAGGAGCCAGCACCTGGATACTCACCCGGCGTTCCAGGGCGTAACCGTCCAGGTCACCTTCTTCGGAGCTTGCATGGCTTTCACCCCAGGCCCCGGCCTGGATTCGTTCCCCGGCGATGCCAAATTCCTCCAGGGCATGTCGTACCGATGCCACCCTGGCCTCGGACAAAGCCTGATTAAAATCAGTGTCGCCGCGTCCGTCTGCAAAACCGTCCAGTCGCAATTGCAGGTCCGGACGTGAACTGAGCAATTGTCCCAACTGCTGCAGTCGCGTAATTCCGGTCTCCATCAGGCTGCTCTCACCAGTTCTGAACAACAAGTCGAAGCCGACACTTTCAGCCACCTGCTCACTGGGTATCTGACGGGCAAGCTGCTCACGCGCAGCAGCCATGGAGGACCTGCTATCCGCCAGGGCAAGTTGCAGTCGAGTCGCTTCTTCCTGATTGGCCTCGATCTGGGATTCCAGGCTGTGGACCTGGAGTGTCAGCTCATCGGCATCGTGAGCGCGTGCAAACAGTTTGCCCAGGTGGATGCCGGCCACCGCGCCTACCCATGCGCCTATCGGGCCGCCAACCGAGCCAACCGCCAGGCCAACGCCAAATCCAATGCCTTCTTCACGGTTTGAATTACTTTCAGATGCCTGGGCTGTGGAGCCCACCAGTGCCGCAATAACGGCGATTACGATTAAGGTTTTTCTCATGGTCCTGCTCTCCTTTTCCCCCGAATTGGGGCATGGACCTATTGAACCGCTGGGCCAGGGACCGGGGGAGGCAGAATGCGGATGCATCAGGGGCGAATAATGGCAAATCGTGGCAGTGCTATTTCAGTGCCGCTGCCCGGCTTTCCTGATAATCTAGAGCTGGAGCGCTGCTCCAGCGGGGTAAATACGCCATGGAGGCTCATGTATTTTTCCTTCAACTTGCACTCATCCTCATCAGTGCAAGAATCCTGGCAGAAATCGCCAACCGTCTTGGTATTCCATCGGTAATTGGCGAGCTCACTGCTGGAATCATTCTCGGCCCAAGCTTGCTTGGCTGGCTGGAGGTCACCCTTCAGCTACAGCTCATGGCCGAAATCGGCATCATCCTGTTGCTTTTCAAGGTCGGATTGGAAACCGACCTGGACCGACTCACCGCTGCAGGACGCAGCGCGGTGTCTGTCGCCCTGGTGGGCTTCGCCATGCCATTTTTCATGGGCTATGCCCTCGCCCGGGAAGTATTCGATCTCCCGCCCATGGTGGCCCTGATGCTGGGAGGCACTCTAACGGCTACCAGCATCGGCGTCACGGTGCGGATTCTCCAGGACGTTGGCAGGCAAAACAGCACCGAGGGACAGGTGGTTCTCGGCGCGGCGGTGCTGGACGACGTACTGGGCGTTATCCTGCTTGCGACCCTCTACCAGATCTCCGTCGAAGGACAAATCAGTCTGCTCGCACTGGGACGAATTTGTGCTTTCATCGGCGCGTTCTTCCTGCTGGCGCCACTCCTGGCACGAGTACTTTCAACAGTCATACAAAAACTTCTGGGCAAGTCCACCATGCCCGGGCTGATTCCCAGTGCAATTATCGCCCTGGTGTTGTTGTTTGCCTCCCTGGCAAACCTGCTGGGCGCACCCGAACTGCTGGGCGGCTTCGCCGCGGGCATCGCCCTCTCCCGTCGATTCTTCCTGCCCTTCGGAATTTCCCTGGCTCATCACAATGCCTTTGCACAGCGTATCGACGTGCAAACCACACCCATCATCCAGCTCTTCACCCCGATCTTCTTCGTGGTGGTGGGACTGTCACTGGATTTGAACCAGGTGGACTGGAGTTCCGGATTTATCTGGCTGTTTTCCCTGTCAGCCGTCACGATCGCGATACTCGGCAAACTCGCCGGCGGCCAGGTGCTGTTCAAGCGCCACATGGTTTTCCGCACGGCGGTGGGAATTTCCATGGTGCCCAGGGGAGAAGTGGGTTTGATATTTGCCGAACTGGGGCGCGCCTCGGGGGTTTTCGATCCCCAGGTCTATGCGGCACTGGTGATTGTCATCGCGTACACCACCATGCTCGCGCCTTTCTGGATCAAGCTCTTCTACAAGCGCTACGGCGACCACCCCAGCCTGGCATTCGAAAAGCCTGCTGAGGAGAACCCCTCAGAATCAGGCTTCCATCCCGGATAACCGGCAGACAGGCTCCGTCGCAGTACCTACAGACCCTTGAGCAACTGCCTGCCGATGATGATCTTCTGCACGTCGGAGGTTCCCTCATAAATCTGGGCAACTCTCACGTCACGGTAAATTTTCTCTACCGGAAATTCCCGGGAATACCCGTAGCCACCGAAAATCTGGATCGCATCAGAGCAAATTTTCTCTGCCGCTTCGGAGGCAAAAAGCTTGGCCATGCACGCCTGCTTCAGGCAGGGCTGACCCGCCTCGCGCATGGCAGCGGCATTCATCACCAGCATGGTGGCCGCCTCGAGCTGGGTGGCCATGTCCGCTAATCTAAAGGACACCGCCTGGTGATCCACCAACGGCCGTCCAAACGCCACGCGTTCCTGGGCATAAGCCACGGCATGCTTCAAGGCCGCCCTGGCCATGCCGACGCTTTGCGCTGCGATGCCAATTCGGCCAGTTTCCAGGTTCGCCAGGGCAATTCGATAACCCTCGCCTTCTTCGCCCAGTCGATGATCTTCGGGAACAAAGGCATTCTCGAAACTTAACTGCACCGTATCCGATGCTTCCTGGCCCAGCTTGTGCTCTATCCCGCTGACCCGCATTCCTTCAGTTCCTGCCGGCACCAGGAATGCTGACATTCCCTTCTTGCCTGCATCCGGATCGGTCACAGCGAAAACAATCACCGCCCCCGCAATGGTGCCGGAAGTAATGAACTGCTTGGTGCCACTGATTAGATAGCCGCCGTCGACTCGCTTCGCGCGCGCCTGGAGGGCAGCCGCATCCGAACCCGCCTGGGGCTCGGTCAGCGCAAAGGCGCCGATCATTTCACCACCGGCCAGGGGTTTGAGATATTTTTCCTTGAGCATGTCACTGGCACTGGCCTGCAAAATTGCGCACACCGGCGCATTGTTGACGCTCATGATGGTGGAGACGGCACCGTCACCGGCGGCAATTTCAATCAGGGCAAGGGCGTAAGAAACATAGTCCAGGCCTGCACCATTCCACTCCTCGGGAACGGTCATTCCCATGAAGCCCAACTCGCCCATTTCATGCAGGACCTGGATATCCACGGCGCCCTTCTTCTCCCACTCCC
>Ga0102814_10000702_pt1 | contig 24232 bp, 16 predicted proteins | sample ColrivemetaGS741_FD_79112 | JGI IMG/M metagenome (GOLD analysis project Ga0102814, IMG submission 79112) | Estuarine microbial communities from the Columbia River estuary - Flood tide ETM metaG S.741 | ecosystem: Environmental > Aquatic > Marine > Intertidal zone > Estuary | place: USA...
CTAGTTGGCAGTGACAGTATTGTTAGTACAGGAGAAACTGACAGTACAGGAAGAAGAGCGCATCCAGGAACAATTGAAATATTTCGTCACGGTACAAAGACAACTGATAGTTTCAAAGGTGACTACAAACTAGCAGCATTTGATATAGGCGATATTGTAATTTACAAAGACGATTATTATCTTTGCCGCAAAGCAACAACAACAGAACAAAATGTTATTGTTGATCCGATTTATTGGACTAAAATAAGTTGGAGTCACGGTAAAGATTCAAACTACCGTGGCGTATTTGATAATACATACACTTACAAAAAAGGTAATATTGTTGTACAAAGTAATGCACTATGGGAAGCAACAACAAACATAGCAACATTAGCAGCAGTACCAAGTTTTTCAAATACTTCTTGGAAATCTATAAGCACAAGTGTTGATTATGTTGGTTATTTGCCAAACCTAACTGCAAATGCGTTCTATGATGAGGATGTATTTGATCCTATTGAAAACATATTAGAGTTTAGTAAGAGTTTTGATATTAGTGATGATGCACAAGTATTAGTTGTAACAAGTAAGCAAACACTTGTTTCAAGTACAGTAGATACAAAATTAGCAATTTACCGTGCAGTAGGAGATAAGTTCTTATTAGACCAAACAATTACGGCACCTGATAATATTACAGCATGGGCAGATAAAGTTTCACTAAATCCTGCAGGAACACAGATTGCAATTAGTGCAATGTTAGTAGATACTAACAAAGTAAATCAAGGGGTTGTTTATGTTTATACACAAACAAGCGGTACATTTACTTTAACACAGACACTAACACCACCGCAAAATGAAGAAAGCGAAGGTTTTGGCTTTGGATTAGACTTTGGCGCTGATAACTTAGTAGTATCAAGTTTAAATGGTGACCAAACTATTCCAACAACATTCGATGTTACTGTATATGCAGATACACAAAATACACAAACTACGTTTGATAGAGATTTTACAAACTTTAGAAATGTTAAACTTGACAAAGGAGTTGTTTATGTATATGAATCAGTTAGAGACAATTTAATATATGCAGAACAATTTGTATATCCATTAACACAAACTACATTTGGTGAGAACATTTATACTAATGACAACCATGTGTATATTGGAATGCCAGATCATGTGTCAGGTGATTATAAAGGTCAAGTAATTGACTTTAGAAAAAACAAAGGTACATTTGCATGGCAGAAAAGTAGTGAAGGTATTACTCCTGTAGATGTTACTAAAATACGCGGTGCAATGTTATACGACAAGCGTAAAAATAAAATTGTAAGTTATATTGATTATATTGATCCAATACAAGGTAAAATTGCAGGACCAGCTGATCAAGAAATTACATTCAAAACACAATGGGATCCAGCAGTATACAACACAGGTAATCAAGCAGAAAGCTCAATAGATCCAAATAGAGTATGGACTGAAAAACATGTTGGTCAAATATGGTGGAATATTGGTAGTGCTAAATTTGCACATGCGTATCAAGGTTCAACTACTTTCCAAAAAAATAATTGGAACAAGCTAGTTGCTGGCGCAAGGATAGATGTTTTTGAATGGGTCGAGAGTGATATTATTCCTAGTATTTGGGATAGCATTACAGACACAGCTGAAGGATTACCAAAAGGTATAAGTGGAAAAAGTTTATTTGGTGATGCTAGATATTCAACTAGAATTATCTACGACGAAGTAACAAAAACATTTAGTAACAAATATTACTTCTGGGTAGTTGATAAAGTTACTGTTCCTGTAATGGAAAACAGAAAACTAAGCATTAGAGATATTGCAGCATTAATTGAAAATCCTAGAACACAAGGATATCCATTTGTAAGTTTACTTTCTAAAGATAGATTTGTTCTTAATAACTTTGATAGTTTTGTTGATAACGATGATTTAGTGTTGAATATTAAGTATGCAACTTCTACTAAAGAAATACAAAATGTTCACAGTCAGTATAAATTAATATCCGACGGATTAGATACAAGTAAGCCTGATCCAGATATTGAGCGTAAATGGTTTGATAGTTTAATTGGTTTTGATAGTAACAATAGAATTGTTCCTGATCCAACAATTACAGTTAAAAATCGTTACGGAGTACAAAATCGTCCAAGACAAAGTATGTTTATTAACAGATTTGAAGCATTAAAACAAACAATTGAAAGAATTAACATAAATTTAACAACTCACCTTATAGTAGATGAGTACGATATTTCTAAGTTAACAATGCAAGATGCTGCACCATCATTAATATCTCAAGAATATGATTTAGCAGTTGATACGCTTGCCGATTTATCTTTTGTTAGTACAAATAAAATTACTCCTGCTGTACTAACTCCAATTATTACTAATGGTAGAATTTCAAGAATTAACATTACTAATTCAGGACGTGGATATAAAGTTGCTCCTAGCTTTAAAATTAATGGCGAAGGTAATGCAGCAGAATTTAATATTACTATTAATAATTTAGGACAAATTACATCAGCAGAAATTACAAATGCTGGCGAAGGATATAATTCAAATACTACAATAACTACAAGACCATTTACAGTATTAGTTAATACAGATGAAACTATTCAAGACAAATGGGCTTTATATTCATGGAATGGTAGTACTTGGTATAGAAAGAAACTACAAAGTTATAATGTAAACTTATATTGGAACTATGAAGATTGGTATGCTGAAGGGTATAACCAGTTCACAAATATTAGAGATACTATCGCAGGGTCATACTTGTTACCAAGTTTAGATAACTCAATTAATGATATTGTAAAAATTGAAAATGTTGGATCAGGCGGTTGGCTGCTATTAAAGAAAACTGACGAACAGGAAACTGAAGACTATACAGTTAACTATGATACAATTGGTAGACAAAATGGTACAATTCAATTTAAAGATACACTATATGATTACAGTAAAAATACTGTAGGGTTTGATAACCGTAGTTTTGACAGTAACTTTTATGATAACAACCCAAATGTTGAATTAAGAACAATACTTGAAACATTAAGAGATGACATATTTGTAAATGACTTAGAAGTTGAATACAACCAATTGTTTATGTCTGCGTTACGATATGTAATGTCAGAACAGCAGTCAGTTGATTGGATGTTTAAAACAAGTTTTGTAAAATCTAAGCACAACAGAGAGTCACTAAGCCAGTCAGATATAACATTTAATAATGATAACTTAGTAAGTTACCAAAACTTTGTTGAGGAATTTAAACCTTACTCAACAAAAATAAGAGAATTTATTAGTGAATATACTGTAATAGATCCTACAAATAGTAGTGTTAGTGATTTTGACTTACAGCCTTCATATAATAAATTAACTGATGTAATTGAAGCAAGCACAGCAGTTATTAAAGATAATGAAATATCAAACCAAAATTTAGATACTGATAATTACCCACGTAAGAATTGGGCTAACAATCATGGTTATGAAGTAACTGAAATTAAATTAGGTGATGGCGGCACAGGATATACTTTTGAACCAGTTATTAAATTAACCGGCGGCGGCGGCACAGGCGCCAAAGCAAAAGCATATTTAGGCTACGGAAAAATTACTAGTATTAAAGTAACATATCCTGGTAGTGGTTATACTACTGCACCGACAGTTGTTATATCAGGATCACAAACAGATGCAGGAACACCTGCAAAAGCAACAGCAGTAATTGGTAATGGCGTTGTAAGAAGTCCTAGCGTTAAAATTAAGTTTAACAGAATATCAGGAACATTTACTTTTGACACATTGGCAAAATCACAATCATTCACTGGTACAGGATTTGAAAACAGATACTTCTTAGAATGGCCAATGGATTTAGATAAGAAGAATGTAAAAGTTTATGTAGATGGCATACTACAATTGCGTAGTAAATATACGTTTACTAATATTGATAATACTGATAAAACTTATACTAGACAACAAGGTAAAGTCTTATTTACTACACCTCCTAAATTAAATGCAGTTGTAAAAATAGATTATAATATACCTTTAAGTGTATTAAGTGCAGAGGATAGAATTAATTTTGCATACAATCCTATTGCAGGAATGTACGGTAAAGATTTAGCACAGTTAATGTCAGGTGTTGATTATGGCGGAGTTGAAATACGTAGTTTTGATTTTGCAGGCCCAGCAGGCTTTGATACTGCACCATGGTATACAGATACATGGGATACTTTTGATAACACATTTGAAGATGAAGTATTTACAGCAGACGGATCTACTATTGCAGTACAACTTAGCACTCCATTAGAAGATGGCGTAGTATATAACTTATATAAAAATGGTGTAAGAATTGATGACCCTAACTTTAGTTTAGGCTCAGCAACAAATGCTTATGCTATTACAGATAGTATTACAGGCGATGGTGTAGCTGATACAATTTATGTACAAGATTTAGGTATTACATTAAACGATAATGATATATTTGTTGTAAGAAAAACTACAAGTGATGGTAGTGTACAACCTGATAGTGAAAGTTATGACACTGCACTAACAGGCGGCGACTTAGCATACACATCAGCACGTGGTATAGCAGCAGAAGAAATTATTGTTGATGGTGATGGATTTGTTACACCTACTACATCTAGTGGTCCTGAAGAAGTTGTTCCAGGACAAGTATTAGATACTTTAGATATTAAAGTGTTTACAAGAGATAGCGAAGGCCAGGGTATAATATCTTCTAGAAACTATATTATAAATTCACAAAATACATTTGAATTAGGAAATACACCTGCTAGTGCTGATTCAGTACTTGTAAAAGTTAATAATGTTGTTTTAGCACAAACTGAATATACAATTGACTGGGCAGCACTTACTGTAACATTAAACACATTAGTAGTAGGTGCTGAACTTAGTATTGTATCAGTTAGTCAAGGCACACAAAATATATTAGACTTTGGAAAACTAATAGGTGACGGTTCAACAACAGTATATGAAACTACAGTTGATTGGGTAGAAACTGCAAGCGTTTATGCAAATGTAAACGGTGTGCAAAAAAGTATTGATACATTTAAATCAGATTTAACACCTAAAATGGTTATTAGATTTGAGGAAGCTGTACCAGACACTGCAACTATATATTACACAGTATTTTCAGATAACACACAAGTAAATTACAGTCAAATGTCTAAAAACACATTTACAGGTGATGGTTCGGCAACAGCGTTTACATTAACAAATGCTCCGTTGTATAGTGTTCCGTCAGAACACAATGTAATAGTTAAAGTTAACAATAGTATTTTAAATGCAGGTTATAATATACAATATACAATTCCTGCAAATAGTCAACGAGAGTTTCCATTAGAGATATTCCAAATACCAGCAGGCAGTTTAGATGTTTCTGATATGAAAGTATTCTTAAACGGCTTACTAGTTACAACTCCATTAGATTGGCGTTTAGATGCTAACAACAGTAGTATAATATTAACAGATGATGCTGGTGTACCGGGCGACTTACTTGAAATGTATGTAATTACAGACGGTGATTATAGAATTGACGGAACAACAGTTACGTTTAATACAGCACCAGCAGATAATGCAGTTATAGAAATAATACAATTTACTAATCACGATTTAATTGGTATTGAACGTATAAATTACGAAGTTCTAACAAGAACTACACTAATACCTGAAGATATTGATTATATTACATATCGTAGAACAACAGTTGGTGAAGTTAAATTACGCACTCCGGCAGTAGATGCAGAGTATGTTTGGGTGAGTCTAAATGGCGAATTGTTATCACCAAGTGCAGATTACTATGTTACAGATGATAGAATGAAAGTTAGATTAGTTACACCGCCGGATGCTAACGATGTTATTGATATTATTCACTTTACTAAACCTGTAAATGTACCAAAGTTTAGCTACAGACAGTTTAAAGATATGCTTAATAGAACACACTTTAAACGTCTTGATGCATCAGCAGCCAAACTAGCACAACCATTAAATTACTACGATTTAAGAATTGAATTAGATGAATCAGGTACTAGATTATCAGAACCAAACAAAGGACAAAATTTACCGGGTGTAGTGTTTATTGAAGGTGAGCGTATTGAATATTTTGTAAAAGATGGTACTACGTTGCGTCAGATACGTAGAGGAACATTAGGTACTGGTACTAAAACTACATATGCAGCAAATACCAAAGTCTTTGATCAAAACATAAGTAAGACTGTTCCGTATAAAGATAGAACAATGGCATATAATACAACAGCAGACGGTACTACAACACAGTTTGAAGTTAGCTATCCAGTAACATCAATTAATGAAATTGAAGTGTTTGTAGGCGGTGTACGTATGCGTAAGACGGCATTAGAAGTGTTTGATCCTACTGTAGCGTTAGATAGCCCAGAAGGTGATAGCACAGTAGCAGCAGACTTTACGTTTGATGCAAATACTAATACAATTACGTTGCTTGCAACACCACAAGAAAATACAAGGATAACAGTAGTGAAAAAAGTAGGTCAAAGTTGGACAGAATCAGGAAAAACGCTTGGTGATACACAAAATAGCATTGCTAGATTCTTACGTGCAGGTACTTCTGAGCTACCTGAATAAATACAGTATAGGAAAATTAAATGAGCGAACACATGCAAGATAAAAACGGAGTACTAGTGCAAGGGCATATTAAGATATTTGACCCTGAATCACAAAAAGTATACATTGATAAACGTAATGCAATTCACTACGAAAATATGAGTATTGCAATGGCTGAAAGTTTAGCAAATGCTGGCCAAGGTTATATTTACGAAATGAGCTTTGGTAATGGTGGAACAAGCGTTGACCCAACAGGTATTATTACATATCTAACACCAAACAGCACAGGCACAAATGCTAGTTTATACAACCAAACCTATACTAAGGTTGTTGATGACAGAAGCGTAAACAATACAGATCCTGCACGTAACAAATTAGAAACAAGACACGTTGCTGGCACAAATTATACAGATATTGTTGTTAGTTGCTTACTTGATTACGGTGAACCAAATGGACAAGATGCGTTTGATACTGCAAGTGCAACTGATAGCCCATATGTATTTGATGAATTAGGCTTGCGTAGTTATAGCCCAAGTGGCACAGGACGTCTAATTACACATGTTATTTTTCACCCAGTACAAAAGTCACTTAACAGATTAATACAAATTGACTATACTGTGCGTGTACAGAGTTTAGCAGGGTAAGGAGTAGAATATGCCATATACAATAAGCTACACTGATGCTGTTAATAAAGGAACAATTACTGTTGAAGATAATACACTTAACAGTGAGACAAGTTTAAACTATCCTGGTAGAGGAACAACAGCATACGGTCAAGCAGTAAATGAAAACTTTTTACATTTACTAGAAAATTTTGCAAATACAACAGCACCTGAACGTCCTGTAGAAGGACAGTTATGGTATGACTCTACACAAGGTGTAGATCAACTTAAAGTATACGATGGTACAAATTGGGTAGCAAGTGGCGGACTTAAAAAAGCTAGTGCTGCTCCAGCAGTAGCAAACTCTAGTGCAGGCGACTTGTGGGTTAATACAGAAAGCCAGCAGCTATACTTGTTTACAGGTAGTGCATGGGTATTAGTAGGACCGGACTTTAGTGACGGACTACTAACAGGCGCACAAGCACAAGCAATTATAGGCACAGACGACATAACTTATAATGTACTTGCAATTAAAGTTGAAGATCAGCCAGTAATTATTATTAGCAGTCAAAGTTTTATTCCAAAAGTAGCAATTAAAGGATTTAGAACAGGAATTAATCCTGGTATGAATATTGCCGACGAAGCAATTGTTGGCGTACAAGCATTAAAATATTATGGTACAGCAGAAAAAGCAGAAGCATTAGTTGTTGGAAATACATCTATACCTGCAAGTAACTTCCTAAGAGGAAATGCAGCAAGTAGTACAGATTTCCAACTAAGTGTTAAGAGTAATGACGGTATTAAAGTTGGTACAGGCGGACAATTAAGTCTAGGTATTGACGGCGAAACTGGTGTTATACAACATAATACAAGTGGTTCTAGCATTGATGTTAGAATGCGTAACGGAAACTTAACACCAACTGTAATGAGTATTAATAGTGATGGTAATATAGGTTTTAATAATGCTGCACCTGAACAAACAGTTGATATTAAAGGTAATCTTAAAATATCACCTAAAACAGGTGAAGCAGAAACTGGCGTATTAAACATTACAAGTACTGAAAACTCTACATCAATTGGTACAGGCAGTATTACTACAACTGGTGGTATTGGTGTTTCACAAAATGCATACATTGGCGGCGATGTAGATGTAGGCGGCTTATTAATAACAGGAAATATTGCTCCAGATAGTAATAGTTCAAGAAATATTGGTACTTCAATTAATAAATTTGATCAAATATATGCTACTACGTTCTTTGGAAACATACAAGGTAACGTTAGTGGTACAGTTAGTGGTCGAGCAGGTTCTGCAGATAGACTTGCTAGTGCTACAACATTTGCATTAAGTGGTGATGTTGAACCAAATAGTTTTGAATTTGATGGGCAAACTGGCGGCAGCACAAAAACATTTGCAGTAAATATTGCAAACAGTTTCATTAGTAACAAGACTACTACATATGATGCAGGAAATGCAGACGAATTACTGTTAAATGTAACTACAGGAACAACTGGCGTATATAAAATTACAAAACGTAATTTCTTAAAAACAATTCCATTAGTACCAGCAGGCGCAATGATGCCATTTGGCGGAGTTGAAGCACCTACTGGTTGGCTACTATGTGACGGGCAAGAAATTAATAAGTCTGATTACAATGAATTATGGATAGCAATTCAACATAACTTTAAAGATGCTAGTTTAGTTAGTGACAACGGTGTAAGTAAATTTACATTACCAGACTTTAGAGGAAGATTTGCATTAGGACTTGACAACATGGGTGGCCCAAGTGCAAACAGAGTTACAAATTTAGCTGCTGATGCTATTGGTGGTAACGCAGGTGGTGAAGCAGCAACACTAACTACAGATAATTTGCCAGAACACGAGCATGATTTAGAAGGTGCAAGTGGTACACAGTTTTATGGTGTTAGAGTTGGTGCTGGGGTACCAGTAGATGATAATGCTATTGAACTTCCAATTGAGCCAGGCTTAGGTGGAACACAGGGTATTGCATCAAGTGGTGGCATTAAAACTGAAGCAACACTTGGTACACCATTAGATGTTATGAATCCATTCTTAGCAGTCAATTACATAATTTATACGGGACAATAATAGATGAGTTATCAACTAAACAAAACAGACGGCACACTGCTACTAGACTTAATTGACGGTCAAATTGATACGGCTAGTACAAACCTTACATTAGTTGGTAGAAACTATACTGGTTACGGTGAGTATTTTAATGAAAATTTTATTAAATTACTTGAAAATTTTAGTAATACAGCAGCACCAAGTAATCCTGTAACAGGACAACTTTGGTGGGATAGCACAGAGCAGCGTTTAAAAGTATTTGACGGTACAGTTTGGAAATCAAGCGGTGGCCCAATTGTACAAAACACTAGACCACAAATGGTTGCAGGTGATTTATGGATTGATAACCTAAACAACCAAGTTTATGCTTATGATGGCACAGACTTAATGTTAATGGGCCCACAGTATACTGAATCTCAAGGTAAGAGCGGATTTGAAATTGGCAGTATACTTGACTCACAAAGTAGATCACGTACAGTTGCAAATTTATATGTAGGTGGAACACTTACAGCAGTAATTAGTAGTATTGAATTTACTCCAATTTATGCACAAAGAGTATTAGGACTAGTAACAGCATCAAACCCAGATGGTATTATTAAAGTTGGTATGAATGTTATTGACACTGCTAACTTTAAATACAGAGGTATTGCAGATTCTGCAAACGCACTTGTTACAGCAGGCGGCATAGTTAGAACTGCTGATAGTTTCCTACCATCAACAGCAAGTGGTATTACAACAGGTACACTGACAATTCAAAACTCAGGTGGTTTAACAATTGGACTATCGCAAAACAACGTACAAAAAGTTGTTGGCCCACGTTTTTATATTGAAAATCAACTTACAGACCACGATTTAAGTTTGCGTGTTAAGTCAACTACATTCGGATCTATCTCAGTAGATGCAATTTATGTAGATGCAAGCGCAGCTAAAGTTGGTATTTTTACAACTAACAGATTACCAGAATACACATTAGATGTAGAAGGTGACTTACGAGTTACTGGAGACTTAATTGTTGAAGGCGACAGAGTTGCATTAGATGTACAAACTCTAAGAGTTGAAGATAAAGTTATTGAAATTGGTATACTAAACGATAGTACTGAACTTACTGATGCACAAGCAGATGAATCGGGTATTAGTGTTAACAGTAGTAATGGTAGTAAAGATATACTTTGGAAAAATGCTACAAATGCATTTACATCAAATGTAAACATTGACTTACTAGGTACAGATAAAACTTACAAAATTGGCGGGGTTGATAAACTTACAAATACTTCATTAATTAATATTACTTCTGCACCAGACTTACAACTAGTTGGCACACTTACTGAAATACAAATTGATGAAATTAATATTAATGGTAAGACTATTAGTTCAACAAATGATATGGCATTAATATCATCACAAGGTATTGCTATAACAGGTGGCGCAGACATTAATATTACTGATGCACAAAAAATTACTGGTGTAGGTAAAGCAATTAGTGCAAGAGAAGCAGCACGTTTAAGTGTAACTGAATCTACAGCAGGTACAGTTACAACTAAAGAATATGTAGACCAAGAAATTGCTACAGATCCAGTAGTATTCAGTATGGATATTACAGGTATGGGAACAGGAACTACACTACAGACTGCATTAGCAGCGTATTTGAATGATTTATACCCAGCTGTAACATTAAATTCTAACAAAATTGCACGTATACATACAACATCTTATGCTGGAGCAACAGTTCAAGGTGTGGATGTTGAAAGTGCTAAAAACAATAGCTATATAGCTGTTGATTCAAACGGAACACAGAATGAGTCTGTGGTACAAGACATTAGTTTTGATGCTGGGGGTGCAAGTGGTAGTGTTATCCTTACACCAGCAAGAGGGTTAATGACATATACTTCAAATGGAACAGCTTGGACTTATCAGTCAACAAGTGTGTATCCTTAAAAACGATAAATAATATAATAGCACTAGGGGTTACACAATAATGGCATATGCAATAGACAGATATAACAACACACTGTTAACTACAGTGGAAGATGGTACAGTTGATCAAACAACTGACCTTAAATTCATCGGAAAAAACTACGCAGGATACGGCGAAATACAAAATGAAAACTTTTTGTTTTTGCTAGAAAACTTTAGCGGAGCAAATCAACCAGCAAGACCAATAAGTGGTCAAGTTTGGTTTGATAGTGGTTCAAGCAAATTAAAGTTTTATGATGGTACACAGTGGCGTACTACAGGCGGAGCAGAAATTTCAGGAACACAACCAACAGGATTAGCTAATGGCGACTTTTGGTGGGATACTGGCAATGATCAACTATATGTTTATAACGGTACTAACTTTATACTTATAGGACCACAGAACGCAGGCGAAGGCGTAACCCAGATGCAAAGCCTAGAAGTTCTTGATACTACAAGTGCTACAAGAGGAATTATTGCTGCTGTCATCGAAGATGAAACAACAATGGTTATAAGTCCAACACAGTTTGATCTAAATGCAAGCCAAACAGCATTAATTACACAAGGCTTTGATAGAATTAACAAAGGTGTTACTCTAAGAAATACTAAACTAGCAACAGACGGTGTTACTAGTACAGCTGATAGATTCCACGGTACAGCTACAAATGCTGAAAAACTAGGCGGAATATCAGCAGCTAATTTTGTTCAAACAGGTATTGGCAACACAGTATTTACAAGTGCAGTAGAAGCACCAGATTCTGGTATTTTAGTTGGTGACTCAAATGATTTCCAATTTAAAATTGATGACAATGGCTTTGATGGCGTAATACAAAATATTACAAATAACGGCGTAATAAAATTCAAAGTTACTAGTGGCGCAGGCGTACTAACACACGTAGGTACAGTTACAGCAACAGGAATTGTTCCAGCAGCTGACAACACATTTACATTAGGTACAGCAGCATTAGGATTTTCAAATGTACATGCAGCGACATTTACAGGTGAAGCAACTAAAGCAGCTACGCTAAGAGTTGGCACAGACTTCCGTTCAGCTAGTTCTAGTGCTACAAATAATACAGTTGCAGTTAGAGATGCAACAGGAAATATTGCTGCAAACTTATTCCAAGGTACTGCAACACAAGCACGTTATGCTGACTTAGCAGAAAAATACACAACAGCAGAAGAATTACCAGCAGGCACAGCAGTTGCAGTTGGCGGCGAAGCAGAAGTTCGTCCAGCAAAAGCAAGTGATCACAGTATTGGTGTTGTTTCAACTGATCCAGCATATATGATGAATAGCGAAGCAGAAGGGCAATACATTGGTCTTAAAGGACGTTTACCAGTAAGAGTAAAAGGTCCAGTTTCAAAAGGTCAAGCAGTATATGCATGGGAAGATGGCGTAAGTACAACTATTGCTTCAACAGCGATGGTAGGAATTGCACTTGAAAGTAACAGTGATGAGGGCGAAAAACTAGTAGAATGTGTACTAAAGGTATAAGGAACCCCAATGGCAGATATAACAGCAGCACGAATTAACAACTTACAATCTAGTATTAGTTTAATATTAGGTAATGGTTCGGGCCAAAACGGATACGGACAGACAGTAGTAAGTACTCCAGTTAATAATACTGGTGACATTATAGAAGCTGCTGATATGAATGCAATTTATGCAGACATACTTAAAGCAAGAGTACACCAAGTTGGTACTGGTGACATTAGTATTGCTGAAGTTGTACAAAATCTAAACATAGTCGCAGAACAAACAAGTAACTTTATTAACAACCAAGGTATTGGTTCAATTGATCCAGATGGCTTTAAGAAAGGTATTGAAGATTTTGAAGGCTTAATGAGTCAAGTGCAAGCAGATAAAGCACTTTTGCATCCAAGTCAAGCAGCATTAGAGCCTGGCATAACAAGTTCTAGATCAAGCACATGGAACGGCTTAATTGTACATGAAGTAGCTGTTACATTTAGCTCAGCTGAAGCAAGGCGTTTCTTTTTTAATACAGGCGGCGAAATTAGACTAAGTGCAAATAATACAGGCGCAGGCACTCCAAAAGGACTAGACTGGAATCAGTTATGTTCACAAGCAGGAACAATTAAATTTAATTCAGAAACTACAACATCTACAAATGGTGGCGGATCAACAATTGGTAACTACGATTTAACAAGTGCTTTCCAAGACATATACCAAAAAGTTGGTAGCGGAACATATAGTGCTGTATATGCAGGTAACATTTATACACTTAAAGCAAGATCCGATATTGATACACGTATTATTTTTAGAGCAGAATTCAATGATGTAGTATTTGACAACAATATTGACAATAACGTCGATGGCACACTTTCAAGTGTTGTACAGCATTATCGTGCAGACGGCGATGTAAATACTCTAGCACCATCATACTTTAATACTACTACACTAGCATAACCAAACACTTTAGCAATGCTAGTATTTTCTAATAAATACTTGATAGCAAAAAGAGATCACATATGCCCAATACTGTATTAGCGAGTAGATATAATAATTTAAGAAACCAAGTAAATTTAGTGCTTGGAACTTCTAGCGGCGCAACCCCGCAATATGGGTATGGACAATCATTTAGTACTAACAGCAAAGTTGGAACACGTTCAGTTGCTGATCCGTCCAATGCAGAAAAAGTAACAGCGCAAGATTACAGAGATTTGTATATTGACCTTATAAGAGCAAAAGCACACCAAGAAGGTGCATCGACACTTTCGGTTGATCCTTTTATTGTTGGTGATTATGAAACAAATACTAGCAATACAGATAAAATCGAAGAAGCGTATATACAAAATTTAGAAACACTAGCAACTGGATTAGAAACTAATAGATTTAGTGTTGCTGCATCAAATTTAACTACAGAAGCTAATAGTGCAGCTAGTAGCAGTCGAATTGGTGGACTTCCATTCACATCAGAAATTAATCATATTTTTACAATGACATGGGATACAGCCGAAGCAAGGCGGCATTATTTTAATGCAGGCGGGCAAATTAAATTCGGTGCATCAGTGTCGTACACTGGAAGTCAAGCAAAAACAGTTGACTGGCAGCAAACATTATCTGCAATGGGTACTACTAGTTTTACTGGTGTTGGTACAACAAATAATAACAGCATTGGTACTAATAGTTCCATCGGTAACTTTAATTTAAGCAATGCATATCAAATTGTTTATAGACAAGACAATGGTGCAGTTTATAGCAGAAGTAGTTATAACATTTATGCAAAAGAACAAGTTACAGGCGATACGACATCTGCTATAAGATTTAAAGTACAATTTTTTGATGGTCGACCAAATAATTTGACATATGGTATTGACGAATTAGCATACGGCGATTGGTACAGTACTATACAAACAGCATATGCAGAAAGTACAGTTGCTATTAACGGAACAACATATGATGCCGTTATAATTCCAAGCAGCCAACGCCCTACAGGGTCTGTACAATCACCCCTAGGATAACCAACTTTATAGTTGACAAACTCTAAAATCTAATATATACTAGTACTTAATTAACTAGGAGTTTAACTATGGATGAACGTTTAGAAAAAGCATTAGACTTTTCTAATTATATGCTAACACTCAGTAATCAAAAACGATTATTGTCTGAAAAATATCAGCAAGATTTAATTCATTTTTATAGTGGATCTCAATTTACAATTACACGAGAATTAATTACATTTGTAAGCGCAATGGTAGATGCTGAACAAGACGAAGTTGTAATTATTGATGATAATAGTATTCCTTGTATGGTAAGCGATATTAGTGATTTTCATATTAATATTTTAAACAAATACGCAACAGCGTCAAATGATTATTATACAGAATATGCAAGTCTAAAAACAAACAGAAGCGTAGAGAAATTAGTCGAGCATGAATAAAGGTGCATTTGTAATTGCACGAAATAATGGCCATATTGATTATGTAAAACAAGCTGTTTTCCTTGCAAAAAGAATAAAGAAATATCTAGACATACCAGTTACAATAGCGACTGATAGTGCAGACTATCTAAAAAATACGTTTGATGTAAACATATTTGATAATGTAATTGAGTTACCATATACTGACGAAAAAAACTTGCGATACTTTTTTGATGGAACATTGTCAAAAAAGACAGCTAGTTTTAAAAATGCTAATAGAGCAAATGTATATAATCTAACTCCTTATGATGAAACATTATTAATGGATACTGACTATATCATTTCAAATGATTTATTTAAAAGTTGTTTTGACTCAGTATCTAATTTTATGTTATATAAAAAATCAGATGATATTGCAAAAGTACGTGCTGAAGACGAGTTTGATACAATAAGCAATACTAGTGTTGATTTTTATTGGGCTACTTGCGTATTTTTTAGAAAAACAGAAACTAACAAAACATTTTTTGATCTTGTTAGTCACATAGAAGATGAATGGAATCATTATAGACGAGTGTATCAAATTAAATCATCATTATTTAGAAATGATTTTGCATTTAGTATAGCCGTACACATAATGAATGGATTTCAAACAGGAACATTTGCTCAACAACTTCCAGGAAGTATGATGTATACTACTGATAAAGATATATTGTGGAGCATGAAAGATGATAAAATGATGTTCTTAGTTGAAAAGAAAGATTACTTAGGTGAATATACTGCTATAAAAACTAAAGGACAAACTATTCATGTAATGAACAAAAGTAGTCTTAATAGAATTATTGATGAGGAGTTTACAAATGACTAAAGGTATTGTATTGCTTGCTCAAAATAACGAAACTGATGATTATGTATTACAAGCATGTTTGTTAGCAATGAGTGCAAAGGTTCATAATAAGGTACAGATAAGTGTAATAACTAATGACGATGTACCACAAGAATATGTAGATCTTTTTGATCAAATTATTCCTATTCCGTTTGGAGATGCAGCAGACGATAGTGAATGGAAAGTTGAAAACCGTTGGAAAATTTATCATGCTAGTCCGTATGATGAAACTATTGTAATGGATACAGATATGTTGGTATTACAAAATATTGATGTATGGTGGGATTTTTTATCTAACTATGAAATATTTTATACAAATAATGTACTAACATACAAAGGTGAAACTGCTAATACAGAATATTACAGACAAACATTTATTGATAATAACTTGCCTAATTTATTTTGTGGATTGCATTACTTTAAAAAATGTGATAACGCAAAAGAATTCTATACTTGGTTAGAACTAGTAGTTAATAATTGGCAAACCTTTTATGAACAGCATCTTGTAGCGTCTAGTCGCCCTAAGCATGTTAGTATAGATGTATGTACTGCTATTGTAGCAAAAATATTAGATTGCGAATCTAACATAACCAATAAAATTTCTAAGTTTCCAAGTTTTACACACATGAAGCCATATTGTCAAGGATGGGTAGATGTACAAGTTAGTTGGCAAGCTCAAGTAGGTGTATATATGTCTAAAAATACTGATTTAAAAATTGGCAACTATGTACAGTCTGGAATATTACATTATACTGAAAAAGATTTTGTAGAGAAATCTCCCGCATTAGAACGATATAGGAGTTTATTAAATGTCTAACTTACAGCTATTAGTTGAAAAGTTTGCACCAACTACGCAACCTAATGAATCCTTTGTATATTACAATAAAGAAGATGGCAAGATACATAAGATAAGCGGAATAAACCGTTTTGATGAAAAATATTTAATTTTCCCAGTTGCTACAGATGAAGTAATGCCAATATTATCTGGACAAAAGAAAACTGATGACTTTGTTATACGTTATGATATAAGTTCTAAACAGGTTGTTCTAAAAGAAGTTCAATACGAAGATGAATTTAGTACAGCATCAACAATGACATACCAGTTACCGGTAATTAAGAATGCCCAAGAAGGTCATTATTCATTACACGAAGTTTATCAAGGTATCAATGTATATCTTTGGTCTAAAGATACTAGATATCTTAAAGGTGAATGTATATGGCACAATGATAATGTATACAAACTACAATCCGATGTTGATAAAAATTTTAATGTACTTGATCATAAATTGTTAGCAGAAAATGTATTAATAACAAATATTCCAACACAAGACCATAGTACAAATGGAATTAACTTTGAACCTGAATATGTTGGAGTACATATTGACATTTGGTATAAAGAATTAAAACATGTAAAAGGACAACACGTTTTTATAAAAAACAATGTATATAAATTTATAAAAAATGTTAAATCAGATACTGAATTTAATATGAAAAATGTAGAATTAATTGTTAGTAACGTAAAACTATTCCAAGACGAAAACAAGAGCTTAACTACAGATGACAATCTACATTACGGTGATGTAATATTAAAAAATAATAGTTTATATAGTGTTGTAAAAACTGAACAACAATATAAAAAAGATAAAAAGAGTATATTCTTTTACTATAATAATGATACAGTATTATTTTATCAAGATGAAGACAATGTAATTGTTGTAGATACATTAACTAACAATACTAAAGAAAATATTGATTCATTCTCAGTAGTAGACAGCAGTAATTTATCAAATGGACAAATAATACTTTGTGGTAATCGTTTGTATCAACTACAGACATCTAAAGATTATGATATTATTGTTAAACAAAATACTATTAATAGAACATGGTGTATGAATCTTAATCCGTATACTAAAAAATTCTTAAAGTCTAGCGGGCAATTAGCCAACGAAAAATTATACTTTAGTGTTACTTCAAAATATGATCCTAATATTCTTTACAGAAGTTTAGAATTTACAATAGGTGATTTATTAGATGAAACTTCATCTATAATTCCGTTCATATATGAGTCAGAAAACAGTGTTGATGATGTAAGTATATACACAGCAAAGTATTTTGATAGTTACGCACATGAGGTTATTTAATGGCAAAGTTTAAACCTATAGATTACGATATAATCTATTTGTCCTATGACGAACCGAACGCAGAAAAAAATTACGCAGACTTATGTAAAATTGTACCTTGGGCAAAACGTGTCCACGGTGTAGACGGAAGTGATGCTGCACATAAAGCCTGTGCAGAATTAAGTGAAACTGACCGGTTTATTACTGTAGATGGTGACAACCGCATACGAGAAGATTTTCTTAACCAAGAAATTGATTTTGATGAACACGCAGATTTGCAAAGCACAGTGATTAGCTGGTGCGGACGTAATGAAATAAACGGACTAATGTATGGCAACGGCGGACTTAAATGTTGGCCCAAACAGTATGTTCTAAACATGCGTACACATGAAAATGCAGATCCTAATAATGCACATGCACAAGTAGACTTTTGCTGGGACGCAAAATATATTCAAATGAACAGTTGTTATTCAGATGTATATAATAATGAAACACCTGGTCAAGCATGGAGAGCAGGCTTTAGAGAAGGTGTAAAACTTGCTACTGATCGCGGAGTAAGAATTGAAAAAGAAGAATTTAAAAACAATCATTGGCGCTGCTTACATTGGTTGTATATTTGGAGCATGGTAGGTGCAGATGTTGAAAATGGTCTGTGGGCAATCTATGGCGCACGAGAAGGACTGTATAAAACAATGTGTACAGATTGGGATTATGTACAAGTAAGAGACTTTAAATATTTAAACAAGTATTGGGATGAGACTGTTAGTGTTTATATACATGACGACAACTTGTTAGAATCAATTCAACGGTTAGGTAGCAGCCTTATTGATGAATTAGATATACCTATCGCAGCAAAACCTTTAGATGCGCAACAAAGCAAGTTTTTTAAAGCAGTTTATCAACACCCTTCAAGAACTGATCATCAACAGTTTATAGAAGAATTAAAGGACGTATAATGGATATTATTAAATTTAAAGAAGAAGTAATGGAACCGGTTAGTTGTACTTTTTGTACTGCTAAATGGAAGCAAGTTACTTTGCATTTACAAACAGGCCATACTCACAGTTGCCATCATCCAACTTCGCATAAAATTCCACTTGAAGAATTAAAAGATAATCCAAGCGCACTACATAACACTAAGTTTAAAAAAGAACAACGTAAACTTATGCTTGAAGGCAAGCGTCCTGAAGAATGTGATTACTGTTGGAGAGTTGAAGATAGTGGAAGTAATGTACTAAGTGATAGAACATATAAATCTTTTGAGCCTTGGGCCCGACCTTATGTAGATGAAATTGTATCAAAGCCATGGGACGACAATGTTAACCCAAGTTATTTAGAAGTTAGTTTTAGCAGTGTGTGTAATTTTAAATGTAGTTATTGTTCACCGCAAGTAAGTTCTAAATGGATGGAAGAAATTAAAGAACACGGCCCGTATAAAACATCACAATCATTTAATGACTTACAACATTTAATTGCTACTGATGCAATGCCTATACCAAATAAAGAACATAACCCTTATGTAGAAGCATTTTGGAAATGGTGGCCTGATGTAAGTAAAGATCTAAAACATTTTAGAATAACAGGCGGCGAACCATTATTAACTAAAGATACATTTAAAGTACTTGATGACTTAATTGAAAACCCAAAACCTAATCTTGAGTTTTCTGTTAACAGTAACATGTGTGTACCTGATGCAGTATTTGAAAAATTCATTAGTAAAATGAAGATTATTGGCTCTCAAGGAAAAGTTAAAAAACTTAAAATATTTACAAGTGCTGAAGCATACGGTTCACAGGCAGAATATATACGCCACGGTTTAGACTACGACATGTGGATATCTAATATACGCAGAGTATTAAAAGAAGTGCCTAACTGTACATTTACATGTATGAGTACATATAATGTACTAAGCATATTTTCGTTTGATAAAATGTTAAAGGATTTATTAGATCTTAAATTAGAATTTGGTGGCGCAGGCAAACAAATTCCTATAATACTTGATACACCATATTTAAGATACCCGCCACATCAAGCAATGTTTATTGCAAACCCTGAGTGGAAAGAAAAATATTTAAAACCGCAATTAGATTTCATGCTTAATAATTTAGAAGACATGCATGTACGTGGTAAAGAAAATATGGGGTTCTTTAAATGGGAAGCTGATAAGTTTCAGCGGTTGTATGATATTATTGACCAAGAACAGCAAGATGAATGGACCGTAACAAACAATAGAAAGGACTTTATTACTTTTGTTAACGAACATGATAAGCGCAGAGGAACAGACTTTTTAAAGACTTTCCCTGAAATGGAAAAAGAATATCATCAATGGTCAAATCTTTGAACACAGAATTAACTGATCGAGAATTAAAAGCTGCTCGAAAAGCAGCTAAACGTGAGCGCAAAGAAAGAAACAGGCGCAACAGCGTAAAACCTATACGAGAGTTAAAATCCTATAGCAACAAAAAGAAAAAACTTGCATTTTGTTTTAGTGGCCAACTTAGAACTTGGAATAGCAGCATAGGCACATGGCAACTATTATTTGATGAATTAAAAGAAAAACATAACGTATCTGTCATTGATGTGTTTTGTCATATCTGGGATCATAATACTGTACAACAAGGCATAAAGCATGCCACAGAATCTGAAGTTATTACTACGTCAGTTCCAGATGATGAAATAACTAGATATATTGAACAACTTAAACCTGTATCTTATAAAATTGACGACATTATTGCATCTAAAAAAGCTATGAAAGACACTCAGTTCCAAACAGTAATTGATTCTAATGCTGTTTCTAGAGGCAAATATAATGCATGGCTGTCTCCACAATTTTATTCAGTTATGTATGCAGCACATTTAAAAAGAAGATATGAAATAGAAAATGATTTTCATTATGATGCATGTGTGCGTATGAGAAATGATTTATTTTTAAATGATAGATTTAGAGAATGCTTACCTATTGAAACATTTTTAAATCCAGAGTTTAACACAATGTATTCTTGTCATTCTGGAATAGATGAATCTGTATGGTTTAGAAAAAGATTAGGCGATGTATTTTGGTATGCTGATAGTCCGACATTTGATAAACTATCAAATTTTTATCATTGGTTTCCAAACATGCCATTAGAAATGACAATATCACACGATGCGCCTCCGGAGCATTTACTTTACTATTATACAAGAATGTGTAATATATCAATAGATCCAAATATTGTACATTATGTTTCTGTATGCAGAGATGCTGATTATGCTAAAAAGAAGGAAGCTGCCGGCCTCGGTCCATTGGGGGAGCATGAAGTACAATGTTAAGCAAAAGAGTTGCAGTTTGTTTTAGCGGACAAATACGAGATTGGCACACTGCTACAAAAAATATTTTACACTATTTTTCAACAGATCATATAGCTAATGTAACAGTAGATTTTTTCATACACACATGGGATATAAACACGTGGCGAAAACCAAAACAACACCACCATGTATTTAAAAATAAACCTCATAAAGATTTAAAAAAAATAGTAGAAGCATACAATCCTAAAAAATATCATATGTCTTCTTATGATGAAACACGTTGGCCAAATAGCGAACCTTGGGATCCATTATTTTATAGTTTTGAATATAGTGTATTATTAAAACAACAATACGAATTGGAAAATAGTTTTACATACGATGTTGTTGTAAAGGCTCGTCCTGATACAGTATACGAACCGCAGCAACGGTTTCCGTTTGAACATAGAATGCCCGCAGGAACTTGTTATACAACAACTACTGTTTCTAAATTTCCTAAAGAATTTAATAAACATTGTTTTGATGATGTTATGTTTTTTGGTGATAGTAAAACAATGGATGTTATGGCAGGATTGTACAAGTACTATGCAGTAAAAAGAAAAAACAACAAAGACGCAATGCAGCAGTATGAATATCATTTAGGCCCCGGAACATTATTATACGAATATGCAGTAAAAAACAATATTCATCCAGGTAGCTGGCCTACTAACTATGCTGTTATACGGAGTACTATGCGAGATCATGAGCTTGACTCGATAGACGATTATGAAAAAATAAAAAGACTTTGGCAGGAGTGGTATATATAATGAAATTAATTTTTGATGGTGACAGTTGGGCGTTTGGATCTGAAATTGCAGATCCTAAATTAGCTGCACAGTACGATAAACACGCACATCCTGGTGTTTATGATTTTTTACCTGTAAATGACCGTTATAGAGTTCCTAAAATCTATCCACATAAAATGGCAAATTTATTAGGTTGTGATTACGTCAATCTGGGTTGGCCAGCTGATGATAATAAAACTATAATAGAGCGAACAATGACATATATTACTTCGGAATATATAAGTCAAAATAAATCAACTGATGAACTATTTGTAATTATAGGATGGACAAGTCCTGAAAGAAATAGCTTTTGGTGGAAAAATGGAGACTTTTCTAACAAGTTTAGATTATGGCCACAGGTTCAGCACTTTGATGACAAGAAGCAGAAAAAATTATGGGACATGTATGTTCAGTATATGTGGCACCCAGAAGAATATATACCTCGGCATGTATCAACAGTAGTGCAGTTCCAAAATTTTTGTAATGCTCATAATATTAAATGGTTATCATATAATGCGTTTTACCAAACGCCGCATCAAGGTCCTGATGGATGGCAAGATCTTGATATGTTATCAGAAGTAAAAAGTGCTGATAAAAATTTAAGCCTTTATGATTATTGTAAAAATGGTACAAGAAGACGAAAACAACTACAATTTGAGACCTTATGGGAAACAGTTGATCCAGTAAGATTTTATAAAAAAGATCAACCTATTAGTACGTTCAAGAGTTTTATTACAGAAACTATAGATGATCCGTGGGTAGGATGGCATCCTAATCCAGAAGCACATGAAGCATGGGCATTAGAATTAACAAGATATATTAAGAAGAATAAGTTGATATGAAAAAATTAGTAGTATGTGGCGACAGTTTTGCAAAAGGAATAGGTTGTCGAAACCTTGAAACCGAACCATACGGAAGTTTGGTAGCTAAAAGCCTAGGATTAGAACTTGTAAATATTGCCAAAGGATCTAGTACAAATTATAGTATATTTGCACAAGTATTGTATGCAATAGAGAATATTGATGATATTGATATGATATTAGTTACTAGTACTAGTTATGATAGAGTAGAATGGTTTAAACACAATGAAAATCCAACTAAACATCAAAAGGAATACCTTACTAATTATGATATAAATTATCACGAGTATCCGCCATATATGCCAAATAGTTATACTGAAAAAATAGAAGGTGAACAACACATAATGTCTGAAGACATGTATAACGGAAATGTTTTTACAGAAAACTTATTAGGCATAATTGATTACTTTGATAACGTAGTTGATAAAGGTATAGACACTCCGGATGGATATTATAAAAGATTTAATGATGAGCCTAAACGTAGGACTAGAATATTATATGACTACGCTCAACAGATACACGATCCTCGTATAAACAAAATGCACAGTTTAGGAGCAATGGCAATGTGTCATATAGCTTTAAAAAATGCAAACATAAAACATCTAATTGGAACTGATCCTATAGATAGTTGTAAAAACTTTGTATTCATTAACGATAATAACCACATAGATCTTAGTTGGGCAGGTCTTGCAATTAAATACCCTGACGATCTTCCTAGTCTGCATACTAGCGCAAAAGGTCATAGAGTTGCAGCAAAAACTGCACTTAGAAGAATATATGAACTAGATAAAAAGAATGGGTGGTAATTGATGTCAAAGCTAATAGTTGCAGGATGTTCGGTTAGTGACTATACTGAAGTCGATCGCGTCTGGGGAGATTATCTAGCTGAACATTTAGGACTTGAATATAAACATCTAGCTGCTGCTTGCGGATCAAACGACAGGTCATTTCGATTGCTAACAAACGATATACGTAATAATGTTATTAAATCAGATGACATTGTAATAGTACAATACACTACAACAGAACGGACTGAATTTTGGTCAAGTATTCCGCCATTAGAAGCTGATCATTCTGAGATAGATTTTAGAGATCCTTACGCCGGCGGTAGCATAATTAAATTTAAGATTGGATCACATGAAACATTTAAAGGCACCGATGCTAAATTTAC
>Ga0102814_10000703_pt1 | contig 24215 bp, 16 predicted proteins | sample ColrivemetaGS741_FD_79112 | JGI IMG/M metagenome (GOLD analysis project Ga0102814, IMG submission 79112) | Estuarine microbial communities from the Columbia River estuary - Flood tide ETM metaG S.741 | ecosystem: Environmental > Aquatic > Marine > Intertidal zone > Estuary | place: USA...
TTACATTATTTAAGAATTGGTTTTAATATATGAATCGCTTTTTCTGGCAAAGTAAAAAATATAGAAATAACAAAGCACCATTAAAATTAAAGCTGGTTTAAAGTCAAATTGATCTGTAAAATATCCATAAAGTGGAGGTATAATTGCTCCTCCAACAATTGCAGTACACAAAATACCTGAGGCTTGAGGTTTGTAATTTCCTAATCCGTTAAGTGAAAGTGTGAATATTGTTGGAAACATAATTGAGTTAAATAAACCAACCAATAAAATAGAAAACATGGCAACCAAACCATTTGTTAACATAGAAATAGCTAATAATGAAATTGCCATCGTTGCAAAAAGAGCTAACACTTTAGCCGGAGCAATAATTTTAGTTAAATAAGCACCAATAAATCTTCCAATCATGGCACCAGACCAATAAAATATCACAAATGCAGCTACAATTGCTTTGCTATCTACATTCTCTAAATCTTGTTGAAGGATGCTTTCTGAAATAGTTCTCATCCATTGTGTATTTTTAATGACTTCGGCTAAATTCATGTCTAAAAAGTAATTTACTAAATAGCTTCCTATAGCAACTTCAGCACCCACATATAAAAAGATACCTAAAGCACCCATTTTTAAAACTTTGTGTTTTAACGCTGCCCCATATCCAAAACCTTCTTCCTTTTTTAAAATATTAGGTAATTTTATAAATGAAACAATAAATGCTAATAATAATAAAGAGACAGCCAATACTAAAAACGGATTTTGAACCGCTGATGCTTCACTAATAAGATAAGCTTCTTTTACGGTATCGGATAATGAGTCTATGTTGGCTTTACTTTTTATGGAATCACTTAATAAAAATAGTGCTCCAAAAGCAGGTGCAATTGCAGTTCCTAATGAATTAAATGCTTGCGATAAATTTAATCTGCTTGAAGCTGTTTCTTCAGAACCCAATACAGCAACATACGGATTTGCAGCAACTTGTAAAACGGTCATCCCGCCAGCTAATACAAAGTATCCAAGTAAAAATAAAGGGAATATTCTTAGTGATGCCGCAGGATAAAATAATAAACATCCAACGCCCATAATTCCTAAGCCTAATAAAATTCCTTTTTTATAGCCAATTTTAGATAAAATATAACCTGAAGGAATAGAAAGCAAGCCATAAGCCATAAAAAATGCGAATTGAACCAAACCCGCTTGAAAGAAGGTTAATTCAAAAACTTCTCTTAGTCTGGGAATTAAAGAATCTACTAAAACAGTAATAAATCCCCACATAAAAAATAGAGAAGTTAATATAATAAATGCCTTGTTGTATTTTTTTGTGGTGTCCAATGGTTTAGGTTTTATAAAATTAAGATTGAAAGGTATAAAAAAATGGCCTTATTTATAAAATTAAAATTGACAAAACTATATACTATATTAGCACCGCAAAAAATTTTAATGCTTCGCTCCAACTTTTAAAAGCTTTTAAAATATTTTCTTTTGTAAATCAGTCATTAAACTCAACAGCTCTTTCAATTTTCATTTTAAATGCATCAAAAAATAAGGTGTTCATTTCAGAATTATCTAACTTTTCAAGTTTATAAGTTGAAAATTGTTTGAAAAATACCCCTAGTTTGCTAAAGGCATCTATCCGTTGCTTTAAATTTATTGAAAATATTTTTAGAATTAAAATTTTGATTTGAACAAAATTAATCTAAATAATAGTATGGCAATAAAAATTACTGATGAATGTATTAATTGTGGAGCTTGTGAACCTGAATGCCCAAATAATGCAATTTATGAAGCTCCGGAAGAGTGGAAATATTCTCAAGGGACTTCACTCTCTGGAAATTTAGTTTTACCTAGTTGAGATCCTGTAAATGCAGATGAATCTATGAAGCCAGTTAGTAATGACTATTATTTTATAGTAACTGATAAATGTACAGAATGTAAAGGTTTTCATGATGAACCACAGTGCGCTGCTGTTTGTCCAGTTGATTGTTGTGTGCCTGATTAAGAAAATGTAGAAGATGATGCTATTTTATAAAAAAGAAGGCTTTTTTTTACAAAGAATAATTTCAAATTAGTGGATTTAAAAAGGGTATGTAATTTTTTACATACCCTTTTTTGCAGTTATTTTATAATTTAAAACTTAATCTTCCAAAAAAGTAAGCTCCATCAGATCCCATTTGAACTGAATCTGCAAAACCTCCTTGATCTGTCCAACCATCAAATTGAGGGGTTGCATATTTATTTAGTACATTATTACCACCAATAGTTAAAGTTAAGGCATTGTTAATTTCATAAGAGATATTTAAATCAACCGTCATTGCCTTTTTGTATATATCAGTTGCAATTGGGTATAAAGCATCAGCTTCTGATTGATTTGTTGCAGGAGAGTCTACCCATTGAAAATCTTGAATTTTAACTTCACTAAACTGAGTTAATGTAGTATTTACACTGAATTTATTATTCTTATATCCTAAATTTAACCCAAATTTATATTCAGGAGCAGCAGCTTTTAAATACGCTTGTGAGAATGGCCCAAAGAAGGTAAACACATTTAAACTTCCATTATGTATTTTATCAATTTTTAAATCGTTCATGTTACCAATCAATCCAATGTTTAATGAGCTATTAGCATTTAATGAGGTATTGTACGTAAATACTAAATCTAAACCTTGTGTTCTGGTATCAACTCCATTTGCAAAGAATTGAGCAGCTTCAACACCAGGTATCCCTAATCCAGAAGCATCAAAATTATCAGTTAAAACAATTCTATCATCGACATTTATTGAGTATGCATCTACTGTAGCTGTGAATCCACCTTTTTTATAAGTAAAACCAATACTTGCATTAAAAGCTTTTTCTTCTTGAAGTTGATCAATACCAAATGCTTTAGTCACAGTACTGTTGTTGGCTGAAAGCAATGAAGTTAAAGAAGAACCTCCTACAATATTTGTAAAAATTAAATTATAATATAATTGAGCTAAAGAAGGAGCTCTAAACCCTGATGAAATAGATCCTCTTAAAGATAAATCATTACTAACTTTTAATCTACTTGCTAATTTGTAATTGAAAGTACTTCCAAAATCACTGTAATTTTCATAACGTAAAGCAACAGCTGCTAAAAAATTATCAGTTAAATTTATTTCTGTGTCTGCATAAATTCCAACATTTGTTCTCCCTCTGTTAATTTCATTATCAGGGCTATAGCCAGGAAAACCTTGAGAGCCACCAGGTAAATCATCACCATTGGAATCGAAAGCAACAGTTTGAGTTTGAGGGTTTGTAACTGCAAGTCCATTAATATCATATAAAGCATATGAAGCTTCTTCTCCTGAAAAAATTAAGAAATTCTCTGTTCTAAATTCCATTCCAAATGCAAGGTTAATTCCACTCGCTACTTCTTCAAAATATTTATTAAAATCAACTCCTGTTGTGTTTTGAGATAAACTATGTCCACCAGCATCAAAATCTGTAGGAGAAGCATCTTTTAAAGAAGCATTGTTAGAATTTATGATAAAATAATGAAAGTTATTTTTCCCAAAAGTATTATTGAAGTCTGCGCTCCAACCATTTTTCATAAGATGCTTTATTCCTGCAGAAACTGAAACATCAGTTATGTTAGATGTTATTTGGGGAGTAAATCCATTTGGGTACAAACTAGGCACAGAACGATTGTCACCATCAGCAAAACTACTTCTAGAAAAAGCGTTTGCATTTGTGTCTTTAAAACTTCTACCACCAAAAGCATAAAATTCAGTTGTTTCGGAAATTGGTATTGAAGAGTTTATCATAAAATTAAAGGCATCTACGCTTGCGCTTCCATATCCTTTTCTCCAATCAAAACTTGGGCGCAGAGTTTTTTCTTTGGAAAATAATTCTGTTGTAAAGTTGACAAACCCTTTATTTCCAATTCCTACACCGTAGTTTAAATCAAACTTAGTGGTTCCTCCATCAAAATATTTTTCCTTTCCATCTAATCTATTTTTTCCATCAACATTAAAAAGCTTAGGATTCCAACCGTCTTGTGTGTCAAATATCTTTTGAGCATAATCTCCACCAACTTTAGTACTAAAAGCACCATAAGTTACTCCACCTGTTAAACCATCTTTACTGTCTTTTAAAACAATATTTATAACTCCAGCAATAGCATCTGAACCATATTGAGCAGAAGCACCATCTCGCAAAACTTCAATTCTTTTAATTGCAGCAGCTGGAATTGAATTTAAATCTGTTCCAGAATTCCCTCTTCCTCTAGTTCCAAAAATATTAACTAAAGAAGATTGATGTCTTCTTTTTCCGTTAATTAAAACTAAGGTTTGATCTGGGCCTAAACCTCTTAATGAAGCTGGGACAATATGATCTGCACCATCAGAACCAGATTGTTTTGTGGCGTTAAAAGAAGGTGCTGCATACTGTAATATTTGAGTAATTTCAACTGATCCATTTTTTGTAGCTAATTCTGCAACATCAATAACATCAACTGGCACTGGAGTATCTATAACAGTTCTTTTAGAACTTCTAGAACCTACAATTTGAACTTCATTTAATTCTTCTCCACTTTCTAATATTACAGTTATAATATCAGAATTAATAACAATTTCTTTAGATTGGTATCCAATGTAACTAAATACAAGAACAATTCCTTTTTTTACGTTTAGCTTAAAGTTACCATTAAAATCAGCTGTTGTTCCATTGTTTGTGCCTTTTTCAAAAACACTTGCTCCTACCAATGGTTCACCTAAAGGGTCAGTAACCTTTCCTGAAAGAGCTAGCTCTTGTCCAATTGCATTATGTGCAATTAAACATAAAAATAATAGAATAATGTTTAGTTTTTTCATTTTTTGATTGATTAGTTAATAAGGCAAATATACATTTTATTGTTATATTCTTATTTTTAATTATAGTTTAATATTGTAATTTATAAACTAAAAAAATTATATTTTTATATAATTGTAAATGTTATATTTGCACGCTTAAAAAATAGATTTTTAGATAAAAAATAATAAATATGAAAGCTGGTATTGTAGGATTGCCGAATGTAGGAAAATCAACACTTTTCAATTGTTTATCAAATGCAAAAGCGCAAAGTGCAAATTTTCCATTTTGTACTATTGAGCCTAATATTGGTGTTGTAAATGTACCAGACAATAGGCTAACTAAATTAGAGGAATTAGTTAATCCAGAGCGTGTAATGCCTGCAACAGTAGATATAGTTGATATTGCAGGATTGGTAAAAGGAGCTAGTAAAGGTGAAGGTTTAGGTAATCAATTTTTAGGAAACATTAGAGAAACCGATGCAATTATTCACGTTTTGCGTTGTTTTGATAATGATAATATTGTTCACGTTGTTGGAAATATAAATCCGATTAGAGATAAAGAAACTATTGATATTGAGTTACAATTAAAAGACTTAGAATCTTTAGATAAAAAACTTGAAAAAGTTAAAAAAACTGCAAGAACTGGTAATAAAGATGCTCAAAAAGAACAGGAAGTTTTAGAAAAATTAAAAAAAGGTTTAGAAGCAGCAGTTTCAGTTAGAGCAATTGAATTATCTGAGAAGGAACGTGAAGAATATGTTACACCATTACAATTTATTACTGATAAACCAGTATTATATGTTTGTAATGTTGACGAGAAATCAGCAGTAAATGGGAATGATTATGTGGCTAAAGTGAAAGAAGCTGTGAAAGATGAAAATGCTGAAGTAATTGTTTTAGCAGTTGGAACTGAGGCTGATATAACAGAATTAGATTCATTTGAGGAGCGTCAATTATTTTTGGAAGATTTAGGCTTACAAGAAGCGGGTTCATCTGTTTTAATTAGAGCAGCATACAAATTATTAAACCTTCAAACATATTTTACAGCAGGAATAAAAGAAGTACGCGCTTGGACTATTAACATTGGAGATACAGCACCACAAGCAGCAGGAGTTATTCACTCAGATTTTGAAAAAGGTTTTATTAGAGCAGAAGTTATTGCATATGATGATTATGTGAAGTTTGGTAGTGAGGCCAAAGTTAAGGAAGCTGGTAAAATGAAAGTTGAAGGAAAAGAATACATAGTTAAAGATGGAGATGTGATGCATTTCCGCTTTAATGTTTAATATAAATATTGATTTAAAATTAAAGAAAGTCTGTTGATAAAAATATTAGCAGACTTTTTTTTATTTTAGTAACCAAAATAGTACTTTAGCAACTCTTCAAGAACCTTACAAAAATAAATGACAGAACAAACATCGTATACCGAGGATAATATTCGCTCATTAGACTGGAAAGAACATATAAGAATGCGTCCCGGAATGTATATAGGTAAATTGGGTGATGGATCTTCACCTGATGATGGTATTTATATTCTTATCAAAGAAGTTTTAGACAATTCCATAGATGAGTATGTTATGGGAGCTGGAAAAACTATAGAAGTTACAGTAAAAGATGAAACAGTAGTAGTTCGTGATTACGGAAGAGGAATTCCACTTGGTAAAGTAGTTGATGTTGTTTCTAAAATGAATACAGGAGGAAAATATGATTCTAAAGCTTTCAAAAAATCTGTAGGTTTAAATGGAGTTGGTACAAAAGCAGTAAATGCGCTTTCTTCATATTTTAAGGTGCAATCTTATAGAGATAATCAAACTGTTTTTGCAGAATTTGAACAAGGTAATATAACACTTGAAGAAAAACCACAAGAAAGTACTCATAGAAAAGGAACCAAAGTAAGTTTTATTCCAGACAAAGCTATATTTTCAAAATTCAAATTCAGAAATGAATATATAGTAAAAATGATTAAAAATTATGTGTATCTAAACACAGGATTAACAATAATTTTTAATGGTGAAAAATTTTATTCTGAAAACGGATTACGTGATTTATTAGATGAAAATATTGATACTGAATCAAAATTATTTAAAATAATACATTTAAAAGGCGATGATATTGAAGTTGCTATTACTTATAGCAAAGCACAATATAGTGAGGAATATCATTCTTTTGTAAACGGACAACATACAACCCAAGGAGGAACACATCAAAATGCTTTTAGAGAGGCTATTGTAAAAACAATTAGAGAATATTTTGGTAAAAATTATGACTCTTCAGATATAAGAAAATCTATTGTTTCGGCAATTAGTATAAAAGTAATGGAGCCTATTTTTGAAAGCCAAACTAAAACCAAGTTAGGCTCTACAGAAATGGGCGACGGTTTGCCAACTGTAAGAACTTATATAACCGATTTTGTGAAAACAAATTTGGATAATTATTTACATAAAAACCCAGATGTTGCTGAAAAAATTCAAAAAAAAATTTTACAAGCAGAAAGAGAAAGAAACGATTTATCAGGAATTAGAAAATTAGCACGAGAACGTGCAAAAAAAGCTAGTTTACACAATAAAAAATTACGCGATTGCAGAACTCATTTTAACGATTTAAAAAAAGAAAATCGTTTAGAAAGCACCTTGTTTATTACTGAAGGTGATTCAGCAAGTGGTTCAATAACAAAATCTAGAGATGTAAATACACAAGCCGTATTTAGTTTACGTGGAAAACCACTGAATTCATACGGAATGAACAAAAAAATTGTGTATGAAAATGAAGAATTTAATTTATTGCAAGCAGCATTAAATATTGAAGATGGTTTAGAAGATTTACGCTATAATAATATTGTGATAGCAACAGATGCTGATGTTGATGGAATGCATATTCGTTTGTTATTAATTACTTTCTTTTTACAATTTTTCCCAGAATTAATAAAAGAAGGACATTTATATATTTTGGATACGCCCTTATTTAGAGTTCGAGATAAAAAACAAACATTTTATTGTTATTCGCCTGAAGAAAAGCAAAATGCTATTAACAAACTAAAAGGAAAACCTGAAATTACAAGATTTAAAGGGCTTGGTGAAATTTCTCCTGATGAATTTGTTCATTTCATAGGAAATGATATCCGTTTAGACCCAGTGATGTTGGATAAAGAAATGTCAATTGAAAAAATGTTGGAGTTTTATATGGGAAAAAATACGCCAGATAGACAAAAGTTTATCATCAGAAATTTAAAAGTTGAATTAGATATTGTAGATCAAGCATAAAATGCAAGAAGAGAATAACGAACCAATAAAAGAAGAATTCGGAAATCAAGAAACCATCACTAAGGTTACAGGAATGTACAAAGATTGGTTTTTGGATTATGCTTCCTATGTAATTTTAGAACGTGCAGTTCCAGGAATAAAAGACGGATTTAAACCTGTACAACGTAGAATATTACATTCTATGAAAGATTTAGATGATGGTCGTTATAACAAAGTAGCAAATATTGTTGGTCATACAATGCAATATCACCCGCATGGTGATGCTTCTATAGCAGATGCTATGGTTCAAATAGGGCAGAAGGAATTGTTGATTGATATGCAAGGGAACTGGGGAAATATTTTAACTGGTGATAGTGCAGCTGCGTCAAGATATATTGAAGCTAGATTATCAAAATTTGCGTTAGATGTTGTTTTTAATGCAAAAACTACCGATTGGCAATCTTCATACGATGGAAGAAGAAAAGAACCAATTGATCTTCCTGTAAAATTCCCAATGTTATTAGCTCAAGGAGCTGAAGGTATTGCAGTTGGACTTTCAACCAAAATAGTACCACATAATTTCAATGAATTAATTGATGCTTCTATAAAACATTTAAAAGGTAAAAGTTTTACGTTAGTACCGGATTTTTTAACTGGTGGTGTTGCTGATGTTTCTAATTATAATGATGGTAAACGTGGAGGAAAAATTAGAGTTCGTGCTAAAATTGGTCAAGTTGATAAAAAAACGTTAGTTATAACTGAAATTCCTTTTGGAACAACAACTTCTAGTTTAATAGATTCTGTTTTAAAAGCAAATGATAAAGGCACTATTAAAATAAAGCAAATTGAAGATAATACAGCTGCAAATGTTGAGATTTTAATCCATTTACCTCCTGGAATATCACCTGATAAAACAATAGATGCACTGTATGCTTTTACCAATTGTGAAAATTCAATTTCACCTTTATGTTGTGTTATTGATGATAATAAACCTGTTTTTATTGGAGTTTCTGAAGTTTTAAGAAGATCAACTGACCATACTGTTGAATTATTAAAATTAGAATTAGAAATTCAATTAAATGAATTAGAAGAACAATGGCATTTTGCTTCATTAGAAAGAATTTTTATTGAAAATAGAATTTACCGTGATATTGAAGAAGAAGAAACTTGGGAAGGTGTTTTAAAAGCTATAGATGAAGGTTTAAAGCCTCATATTAAACATTTAAAGCGTGCAATTACGGAGGAGGATATTATTCGTTTGACCGAAATTAGAATTAAAAAAATATCAAAATTTGATATTGATAAAGCAAAGCAATTTATTGAAAGCTTAGAAGATAAAATTGCTGAAATAAAAAATTATTTAGCCAACTTAATAGATTTTGCTATTGAATATTTTAAAAACTTAAAAGTAAAATACGGCAAAGGAAAAGAACGCTTAACTGAAATTAGACTTTTTGATGATATTGTAGCTACAAAAGTAGTTATGCGAAACACAAAATTATATGTAAATAGAGAAGAAGGTTTTGTTGGCACCTCCTTAAAAAAAGATGAATATGTAGATGATTGTGCAGATATTGATGACATTATAGTATTTAGAAGTGATGGCGTTATGATGATTACAAAAGTAGATTCAAAAACTTTTGTGGGAAAAGATATTATACATGTTGCAGTGTTCAAAAAAAGTGACAAACGTACTGTTTACAACATGATTTACCGCGATGGTAAAGGGCCTAGTTTTATGAAACGCTTTAATGTTACTGGTGTAACAAGAGATAAGGAGTACGATTTAACTGCAGGTACTAAAGGTTCGTCTGTTTTATATTTTACAGCTAACCCAAATGGAGAAGCTGAAACAGTAACTATAATTTTAAGGTCTGTTGGCTCTATTAAAAAATTAAAATGGGATATAGATTTTTCCGATTTAGCTATAAAGGGAAGAAGTTCAAGGGGAAATACTGTTACCAAATACGCCATTAAAAAAATTGAATTAAAAAGCGAAGGAGTTTCTACTTTAAAACCTAGAAAAATTTGGTTTGATGATACCGTTCAACGTTTAAATGTTGACAATAGAGGTGAACTTTTAGGTGAATTTAAAGCTGAAGATAGATTGCTGATTATCAACCAGAAAGGACTTGTTAAAACCATAAAACCTGAATTAACTACACATTTTGAAAATGACATGATTGTTTTGGAAAAATGGATTCCTGAAAAACCAATTTCGGCAATATATTATGATGGAGAAAAAGAAAAATACTTTATTAAAAGGTTCATGATTGATAATCCAAATAAAGAAGAGACTTTTATATCAGAACATCCAAAATCGCAATTAGAAATTGTTTCTACAGACTACAGGCCAATGGCTGAAATAATTTTTTCAAAAAGAAGTTTAGAAAATTTGACAATTAATTTAGAGGAATTTATTGCAATAAAAGGAATTAAAGCTTTAGGAAATCAATTAACTTCTGATAAAATTAAACAGATTGAATTATTAGAATCATTACCATATGAAGGTCCTGTTATTGAGGAAGTTGAAGTAAATGACGAAGAAATTATTAATGGAGATGAAGATGACACTATAACTTTTGAATTAGATGGTGAAATTACAGATGATGAAGAAAATGATTCAAAAGGCTCAAATGGACAAACTAAATTATTTTAACTTTTCAAAAAAAGTAAATTCATAATCTTTTAACAATTCTGGGTGGGCTATTTTAATTAAATCTTTTAAAACCAAATCTGGTCGGGCAGGAGCTACTTCAAAATAAATGATTCCACCTTTTTCTCCTCGTTTATTGTTAAATGAATAAATAGTTTCTTTTTTAAATGAATTAAATTTTGAGTAAATAGCATTCGTAGCTTTTAATTCCTCTAATGAAGAATGGTAACTTGGTGAAATCCAAATATCTGCGTCTTTACCTTTTTCAAAAACATTTTCAATATTTAGAGAAAGACTTCCTTTTCCTTTTGAATTTTCCCATAAATAATTGGTATTTGCATCTTTTAAAAAGGCAGCTTCAAAACTGTCTCCTGCAGGTAAATTCCATATATCTTTAAATAAACCACCAGAAATAACTGTTGGAGTATTGGTAGTTTTTAAAGCAATATTTTTTGCTTCTAAATAGTTATTTTCAATATCATTAAAAATAGAATCTGCCTCTTTTTCTTTGTTGAATAAAACTCCAAAAAATTTGATCCATTCCGCTCTACCCAGTGGCGTTTCTTCAATCCAATCGCCATTTAATAAAACAGGAATACCAAAATTTTGAATTGTGTTGAACATTTTATTATTGCTATTAATTGAAAAACCAACAACTACATCTGGTTTTAATTCTAATAACAATTCTGTATTCATACTTTCTTCATTACCAAGTTCCTTAATTTTGCCACTATTTATAAGAGTTCTTGTTTTTGAAGAAGAAACATAATCAGTATTTGGATAGCCAACAAGTGAATTTTGAACATTTAACAATTCTAACATTGGTATATGTGTTGTGCTTGTAACAACAATAGTATTAATTGGAACTTTAATTGAGTTTAGTTGCGTACTTGATTTTGAATTTGTTAATATAAATTCGTACGTTTCTTTAGAGTCTTTGTAAGGAGCTTTTATTACTAACTTCTTATAATTTTTAAAATGCTGAATTTCAAATCCTTTTGCATATTTCAGTTTATTTTGAGCTGTGAAATCTTGCTTAATTTCTTTGTTTTTTCTACTTTCATTGCAAGAAATAAGTAAAAATATAAGGGACAATGAAATTAGGATAGATTTTGAAAGATTCATTTTTAACTTTTTTTTGCAAATGTAGTATTTTCCATTTTTAATAGTACTAATTAATCTTAATTTACTTATTTTTGCAGCCGATTATGGTTCTTTAATGTATTTCAGTACATAAAGTGAAAAGGGAATTCGGATAAAAACCGAAGCTGTACCCGCAACTGTAAGCTAAGTCAATTTTTATTGATGATTGTTATTCATCTTTTACCACTGTTCATTTTGAATGGGAAGGGCAATAACAGTACGCTAGCCAGGAGACCTGCCAAATCGAGATAGTTCAAACTTTCGGGCGAAAGGTTTGGGTATGGTTTTCTATACTTAAAAAATTTACCTGATTTATTTTATTAATTAAATCATTAAAAAATGAAAAAAAATGTATTTCATTTAAGTGCTGCATGCATATTATTTTCTGCGTTAGGCACTTTAAATGCTCAAGAAACTACTGAAAAAGTAGAAAAACTAAATGAAGTTACTATTATAGCAACAAAATTTGCTATTGAAAAAGAAAAAATTGGAAAAGTAATTTATCAAATTAAACCTGAAGACCTTGAAAATTTAAAAGGAAAATCTGTTGTTGATGTTTTAGATAATATTGCAGGGATTCAAATTAATGGCACTAATAATGCGGCTGGAAAAAATAAAAGTACTTATATTAGAGGAGGAAGAGATCGTCAGGTTTTAGTATTGGTTGATGGCGTTCCATTAAGTGATCCTTCAGGAGTTAACACAACTTTTGATTTGCGTTTATTAACATTAAGCCAAGTTGAATCAATTGAAGTTATGAACGGCGCAGCAAGTACTTTATATGGTTCTGGAGCAGCAACAGGAGTAATTAACATAAAATTAAAAAAAGCAAGCGATAAAGATATTTCATTAAACTATCAAACATCTATTGGAACCAATAATTCACAAGAAGATTCTAAGATGAATTTTAATGATTTTAATCAAAACGTGTCTGTAAATGGAACACTGAATAAATTTAATTATTTGGCTACTGTAAACACTTCAAAAATTGATGGTTTATCAGATGCTAGTAATAAAAATAGTTCAGAAACTTTTGAAAAAGATCAATTTAAAGCAACTAATTATTTTTTAAGGTTGGGTTACGACTTCAATAAAAAATTAAATACTCAAGTATTTGGGAATTTTGATAAAGATGTTTATGATTATGACGCAGGTGCTTTTTCTGATTCTGATATAAATAATGGAGAAAATAAGCAACAACGTTTTGGAATTACAACTAACTTTAATTATACAAAGGGAAGTTTAGTTTTAACAGCTTCATATAATAAGATTGAAAGAATTATAAATAGTTTTAATAGTTGGACAAATACAACAGATATTTTTGAATATACAGGAAAAACTTATGTAGTAGATGTTGTAAATAACTACAAGGTTTCAAATGAATTTCAATTAATTTCAGGAGTTAATTACCAAAAACAAAGTAATTTAACCAATAGCCCTTATGGTAATATTGATGAAGATATAGCAAACTATGAAACTGTTGATCCTTACTTAACGGCTATTTATAATAGTGGATTTGGCTTAAATTTAAATGCTGGAGCACGCTTAAATAACCATAGTGAATATGGAAATCATTTAGTTTATAACATAAATCCGTCATTTAATTTCACTTCTAATTTAAGAGCAATATCTTCAATAAGTACAGCATTTATAGCTCCTAGCACATATCAATTATTTTCTCAATACGGAAATGTAGATTTAAATCCAGAAGAAAATCAATCAATTGAAGCAGGATTGTTATATTCTTTAAAAAACAAGTTTGAAATAAATTCAGTTTTCTTCTATAGAGAAGATGATAATGCTATAATATTACCCGATTATATAACTTATAGAAATGCAGATGAAACATTAATAGCTAAAGGTGTTGAAACAGGTATTAAAATAAATGCTATTGAAGGTTTAGGTATAAAATTAGGTCATACATTTACTTATAAAAGTGCTGATATAGACTATATTCCTAAAAATAAGTTTACAGCATTATTGGAAACTAATAGCATTAAAAATACATACCTTTCTTTAAGATTTAAAAACATTTCAAAAAGAACGTATTTTGATCAATGGGGAACAGGAAGCGACATAGAATTTGACGCTTATAATTTGGTTGATTTATACGCGAGTCATAATTTAATTAAAGATAGATTATCACTATTTGTACAAGTTAACAATGTATTTAATGAAGATTATGTTGAAACAATGGGTTATACTACTTTGGGTAGAAACTTTAAAATTGGATTAGATTTTAACTTTTAAAACTCTAATTAAATTCGCAAAAAAAACAATCTAGTTTATATAAGCTAGATTGTTTTTTTTATATAAAATCTTTAACTTCTTGCTTTAAAACTGATAATGCAGCTTTAGTAGGTGAAGAAGTATTTACAATAATTTTTACAATTTCTTCACGTAATTCTTGAGCATTTGAAATTGAATTATTTTCAAAAGCCTTTTTAATAATATGAATAGTTGCATTTTTTGAAGCTACAATAACGCTCCAACATTGTTCTGAAACATAAATTTGCTGCGAAAGATTGTGCTCAAATTCTTGCTCAATAGTATTTATTAAACTTGTAAAATAGGCGTTTTTATCATTATTTATTGATTGGACTCTAACTACTAAACTTGAAGGGTTTATGCGTTCTAAAAATAATGTCATCCTTTCATAAGCCTGTAACTTAATTGGTAAGGATAATTTTTGGTTTGCCTTTAACATTGCAAGTTTTATTTTTCGTTCCTCATTTTTTGTATGTAAAGAGAAAAAATAGTAAGCAACAAATCCTGTAACAATTGCTGGTATTGTAAAACTGAGTAATTCAATTAGCTTATTAAAATCCATAGTGTAATTATATAAATTTCAAATTTATTATTTTTAATAATATATTCACAATTTATTATCAATAAAAGAAATGGATGGTTTTTTTCAGTAAACTTATTTAATTGATTTTAATTGCTTTAAAACTTTGCCTTTGAATAAGTGTAACAATTATTACAAAACATCATGTAATTGATGATAATTGTCATTAATTATCATGGGCAAACACTATAATTTTGTTTAAAATTAACATTGTAAGTACTTGTAAGACAGTATGTAACAATTGTTACAAAACTAACAAACATTATTAAAACTAAATTTATATTATGAAAAATTTATTAAAATTTGTAGTACTATTATTTTCAACAGCTGTATTTGCACAGGCAGGTCATATCATGCAAGGTGTAGGAGCTGTAAACATGTCTATGGGTGGAGCTTCTACTGCTCAACCGCTTGATATTAGTGGTGCATTACAATGGAACCCTGCTTCAATTTCTACTTTTGACAGTAAAATTTTAAACTTTGATATAGGAGCATTTTTTTCTTCTCCTAAATTAAGTTCAAGTTTACCAGCTGGTATGTTAGGTGCTGGAGCACCTGCAGTTTCTGGTGTAACTGAAGATGATAGAGGTGTTTCACCAATGCCTGCAATTGCAATGGTTTGGGGAAAAGAAGATAGTAAACACACTTTTGGAGCTTCTGCATTTGGAATTAGCGGATTTGGAGTAACTTTTCCTGAGGAAGCAAATAGTCCAATGGCTGGTCCTGCTTTTAACCCAACAATAAATTCAAATCCTATAAATTATCCACAACAAGCAAGAGGTTTTGGACATGTTGAATCTGATTATATGTTATTACAAGTTGGTTTAGCTTGGGCTTATGAAGTAACTGATAATTTTTCTATTGGTATTCAACCAACTATTAACTATGCTGCATTAGAATTAGCACCAAACCCAATATCTTCACCTAGTATGACTTTAGGTTATCCTGTAAGTGATAAAGCATCTGCAATTGGTTATGGAGCACAGTTTGGTTTATTCTATAATTCACAAGGTGGAATTAAAATAGGAGCATCATATAAAACTGCTCAAAAATTTAATGATTTAGAATTCAAAAATACTTATTTAGATGGTTCAGCTGCACCTGATGTTGCATTTAACATGGATTATCCTGCAATTTTATCTTTTGGTTTAGGTTATTCAACAGATTTATTTGATTTAGCTATTGATTTAAGAGAAGTGGATTATGAAAATACTGCTGGTTTTAAAGCAAAAGGATGGACTCAAACAGGTTCAGTTCAAGGTTTTGGGTGGAAAAACATTCAAATTTTATCAGTAGGTATGCAATATAAAGGAATTGAAAAATTACCTTTAAGAGTTGGTTATACTTATAGCAGTAACCCAATTGATAGTGATTTAGCATTTTTCTCTATTCCAGCAACAGCAGTTATTAAACATGCTATGCAATTTGGATTTAGTTACCCAATGACAGATAAATTAATGTTAAATGGTGTTTATCATTATGGGACTAGTGATGGAAAAACTGAAGGACCAATGTTAAATCCAATGATGGCCTCTCAATCGAATCCTTATGGTGCAATGCCAGGAACAAAAGTAGGCTATGAAATGACAACAAGTATGATAATGTTTGGAGTTTCTTATAACTTCACTAAATAACAAAAAATATTAAATTTAAAAAGCGACTTCAAATTGAAGTCGCTTTTTTTTTGAAAAATAATTGAGCATTTATTTATTTTTCAAGTTATTTGCAACAAATTTTGATAATGTTTAAAAAAATAATTGATTCATATATTTTCGTAATTGCAATCTTCTTGTTTTTATTATCCGCAATTGTTGGGCTATTAATAAGATTAAATTTTATATTTCCTATTGAAAATATTTCATACAAAAATTTATTACAAACACATTCACATGTGGCTTTTTTAGGTTGGGGTTATTTGGCTGTAATTGGATCAATTTTAATTGTGTTTATACCTAAAAATAAACAACTCCATAAAATCTATAGAATCACATTACTTACCATTATCATATCTGTTTTTTTAATGCTTTTTAGCTTTTCTTTATTTGGTTATAAAATATTCTCCATAGTATTATTATCAGTTTTTGGAATTTCATCTTACATACTGTCTTTTAGAGTATTGAAAGATCTAAAAAGAACAAATACTTCAAGTGATTTAATTCGTTATGGTATTTATTATTACTTATTATCAAGCTTAGCTACTTGGTTTTTGGTATTTGTAATTATAAAATTTGGTAAAACAGCCTTGTATTATAATACTGTTTATTTCTATTTGCATTTTTTGTATAATGGTTTTTTTGTATTTTCTTTATTTGGTTTGTTATTTAGAGTTATTGAAAATAAAAAGGTTATGTTTTCTGAAAAATACAAAAAACTGTTTTTTATTTATTTAAACGTAGCTTGTATACCAGCTTATGTATTGTCTATTTTATGGAGTAATGGAAGTCCTATATTCTATGTTGTTGGTTTTGCAGCAGCCTTTTTACAATTTTTATCACTCATATTTTTATTTAAACTACTTCAGAAAGTATTTTCTAAATTGAAATGGAATTTTATTTCAAAAGTATTATTGATTTTTTTATTTATTGCATATACCTTTAAAATTGTCAGTCAAATTTTATCATCATTCCCATACATTGTTGAAAAATCTATGGCTTTAAAGAATTTCTTTATTATTGGGTATCTGCACTTATTTACGTTGGCTTTTATGAGTGTTTTTATATTTCTTATATTGTTGCAAATCAAAAAGTTAACAATAGATAATTTAACAGTAAAAATTGGATTGTTCGCATTTTTATTTGGTGTAATTTTAACTGAATTATTGCTTTTTGGACAGGGTTTTTTATTTTTAAGTAAACTAAAACCAGTACTTATTTTTAATGAGTTATTATTCATTTGTAGTAGTTTACTTGTTTTTGGAATAGCACTACTAACTTTAGATCAATTTATTAAAAATCAAAAAGTATTATAATTGTATTGTCAATAACTTTTATTGCCAAACTAAATTTGGAATAGTACTTTTGAACTTTAAAGAATTCCTGTGACTAATTACTTACAAAACCTTAACGAATCTCAAAAATCTGCTGTTCTTCACAAGGAAGGGCCAATGATTATAATTGCTGGTGCTGGGTCAGGTAAAACTCGTGTTCTAACCTATAGAATTGCTTATTTAATGAATCAAAATATTGATCCTTTTAATATTTTGGCATTAACATTTACAAATAAGGCAGCTCGTGAAATGAAGGAAAGAATTGCAGGTGTTGTTGGTGTATCTGAAGCAAAAAATTTGTGGATGGGAACTTTTCACTCTGTTTTTGCCCGTATTTTAAGATCAGAAGCTGATCATATTGGATTTCCTCAAAATTTCACAATTTACGACACCCAAGATGCTGTTAGGTTACTAACTTCTATTATTAAAGAAATGGAGTTAGACAAGGAAAAATACAAGCCAAAACAAGTTCTTAGTAGAATTTCTTCTTTTAAAAATAGCTTAATTACAGTAAGAGCTTATTTTGCTAATCCTGAGTTAATTGAAGCAGATAAAATGGCGCAGCGCCCAAAAATAGGTGAAATATACCATCAATATGTTGAGCGTTGTTTTAGAGCTGGTGCTATGGATTTTGATGATTTATTGTTAAGAACAAATGAGCTCTTAACGAGATTTCCAGAGGTTTTAGCTAAATATCAAATGCGTTTTAAATATATATTGGTTGATGAGTACCAAGATACAAATCATTCTCAATATTTAATAGTAAAAGCATTAGCCGATAGATTTCAGAATATTTGTGTAGTTGGTGATGATTCTCAAAGTATTTATGCTTTTAGAGGTGCAAATATTCAAAATATATTAAATTTTCAACGTGATTATGATAATGTTCAAATTTTTAAATTAGAACAAAATTATAGGTCAACAAAAAATATTGTTGAAGCGGCCAATAGTGTTATTGAAAAAAATAAAACAAAATTAGATAAGCAAGTTTGGACTGAAAATTCTGAAGGATCAAAAGTTAAAGTAAAACAAACTGTAAATGAGGTTACTGAAGGTCGATTCGTTGCAAATTCAATTTTTGATAATAAAATGAATTTGCAACTTAAAAATTCTGATTTTGCAATTTTATACAGAACTAATGCCCAATCCAGAGCTTTAGAAGATGCCTTAAGAGAAAAAGATATAGATTATATTATTTATGGTGGAATTTCTTTTTATCAACGGAAAGAAATTAAAGATGTAGTTGCTTATTTAAGAGTTATTATAAATCCTAATGATGAAGAGGCTTTAAAGCGAATTATTAACTATCCCGCAAGAGGAATTGGTGCTACTACAATAGATAAATTAGCTGTTGCAGCAAATCATTATAAGAAATCTATTTTCGATATTTTATTATATTTAGATCAAACCGATATAAATTTAAATGCAGGAATTAGAACTAAATTGCAAAATTTTGTAACAATGATTCGGCATTTTCAAATTGAAGCTCAAACAAAAAATGCCTTTGAAGTTGCAGAATTTGTAATTAAACAAGTTCGTTTTATTAAAGATTTAGAACAAGATGGAACTCCCGAAGGAGTAAGCAAAGTTGAAAATGTTCAAGAAATTTTGAATAAAGCAAAAAATTTCACTGAAGAACAAAGAGAAAAAGAAGAAGAAGATTCATTGTCTGTTTTTTTAGAAACAGCTGCTTTAGAAACAAGTTCTGATGTTGCTGCCAAAGATGACAAACCAAGAGTTTCATTAATGACTATTCATTTAGCAAAGGGATTGGAGTTTCCGTATGTTTATATTGTTGGTCTTGAAGAAAATTTATTTCCTTCAGCAATGAGTATGAATACAAGAAGTGAGCTAGAAGAAGAGCGTCGTTTGTTTTATGTAGCATTAACAAGAGCCGAGCAACAAGCATATTTAACACACGCGCAAATGCGCTATAGATGGGGTAAGTTGATAGATTGTGAGCCTAGTCGATTTTTAGAAGAAATTGATGAAAAATTTATTGAAAATTTAACAATAAAAATTTCGCAACCAACTCAAAATAAATTTATTAATGAAGATATTTTTGGGAGCGTTCCACAAGATAGAATACGCTTTAAGAAACCAGTTCAGAGAACACCTTTAAAACCTTCTACAACTCCAAAAATTGAATTTCAAGCCCCAAAAAATTTAAAAAAAGTTGTAAAAAACAACAATCAATCAAGCAACTTTTTCGATAGTAAAATAATTATTGGAAACATTGTTTCTCATACAAAATTTGGGAATGGAGAAGTACTAAGTCTTGAAGGTTCTGGTGCTAACCAAAAAGCTGAAATAAGGTTTGCTTCTGTAGGTATTAAAAAATTGTTACTTCAATTTGCTAAACTTACAATAATTAGCTAAAAATTTGCATTGTGAAACCGAGATATATATCGTAATTTGCATAAAATAATATAGAAGAATTAATACATGGAATTTGATTTAGAATACAATGCTGAAAGACCGCATTTAATTATACCGGAATATGGAAGACATATTCAAAAATTAGTAGACCATTGTATGGGCTTAGAGAGCATTGAAGAACGAAATAAAATGGCAAAAGCTATTGTTCATGTAATGGGAAATTTACAACCTCATTTACGTGATGTCCCTGATTTTAAACATAAACTTTGGGATCAATTATTTATTATGTCCGATTTTAAATTAGATGTAGATTCTCCATATGAAAAATTAGAAAGAGAAGTTTTACAAGCAAAACCAGATAAATTGGCATATCCAAATTATGACTCTAAATATCGGTTTTATGGAAATAACATACAAACAATGATTGATACCGCTTTAACTTGGGAAGAAGGAGAAGCAAGAAATGCCTTGTATTTTGCAATTGCCAATCACATGAAAAAATGTTATTTAAATTGGAATAAAGACACAGTAGATGATGAAGTGATTTTTAAGCATTTAAATGAACTTTCAAATGGTAAAATTGATTTAATGAAGAAAAATGAAAACCTTTCTGAAGTGAAAGATTTGATGAGAAAACGAAAATCAAGTACACAAAAAAACAAAAATCAAAGAAGAAAGTAATCATTAATTCAATTTTTCAAGAATGTCAACATTTGTTATAGAAGGAGGTCATAAATTAAGTGGAAACATTACACCGCAAGGAGCAAAAAATGAAGCTTTGCAAGTTATTTGTAGCGTATTATTAACTTCAGAAAAAGTTACAATAAGTAATGTTCCTGATATTATTGATGTAAATAAATTAATTTTCATTTTAGGTGAATTAGGTGTTAAGGTTGTTAAATTAAATACAGACACCTATGAATTTCAAGCAGATGAAATTGATTTGGATTATTTAGAATCTGATAAATTCAAAAAAGATGGTAGTTCTTTAAGAGGGTCTATTATGATTGTTGGACCTTTATTAGCTCGTTTTGGAAAAGGATATATTCCACGTCCTGGAGGAGATAAAATTGGAAGAAGAAGATTAGATACACACTTTGAAGGATTTATAAATTTAGGTGCTAAATTTAGATATAATGTTGATGAAAAATTTTATGGAGTAGAGGCTGAGTATTTAACAGGTGCAAACATGTTGCTTGAAGAAGCTTCAGTAACAGGAACAGCAAATATTGTAATGGCTGCTGTTTTAGCAAGAGGCACTACAACCATTTATAATGCTGCCTGTGAACCTTATATTCAACAATTGAGTAAAATGTTGAATAGTATGGGTGCAAAAATTTCAGGTGTTGGTTCTAACCTTTTAACAATTGAAGGAGTAAAAAAACTAGGTGGCTGTTCACACAGAATTTTGCCAGATATGATTGAAATTGGAAGCTGGATTGGAATGGCTGCCATGACCAAATCTTCAATAACTATTAAAAATGTAAGTTGGTCAAATTTAGGTATTATTCCAAAAATATTTCAAAAATTAGGTATAAAATTAGAGCAAAAAGGGGATGATATATTTATTCCTGAACAAGAAAATTATGAAATTCAAAATTTTATTGATGGTTCTATTTTAACTATTTCAGATGCTCCTTGGCCAGGTTTTACACCTGATTTATTGAGTATAATATTAGTGGTTGCTACCCAAGCTAAAGGAAGCGTTCTAATTCATCAAAAAATGTTTGAAAGCAGATTGTTTTTTGTAGATAAACTAATTGATATGGGTGCAAAAGTTATATTATGTGATCCACATAGAGCTACGGTTATAGGTATGAATCATGAGTCTAGCTTAAAAGCTACAACTATGTCTTCTCCTGATATTAGAGCTGGAATTTCACTTTTAATTGCAGCATTATCAGCTACTGGAACAAGTACTATTCATAATATTGAACAAATTGATAGAGGATACCAAAATATTGATGATAGATTACGAGCAATTGGAGCTAAAATAACTAGAGTTGAATAAAAAATAGTAGAAACTTATATATTTATAATGGATAGTTGATTAACTCAACTATCCATTATTTATTTCAAAAGTATAAAACAGTAAAAAAATTAGTAGAATTTTGGTGTCATATTGTCAGAATCCAAATAAATGGCAACACTTTTGTAATATGAATTAAGATTAAAATTTAAGGATAAATTATGAGTAAAAAGAAAGATTCAAAAGCTGAAAAGGAGACTGTAGAAAATGAAGTAATTCAGCCAGAAACTCAGGAAATCAGTATAGAAGAGCAATTAAAAAAGGAAGTAGGCCAAGAAAAAGATAAGTTTTTACGATTATTTGCTGAATTTGAAAACTATAAAAGACGAACTTCCAAAGAACGCATTGAATTATTTAAAACTGCCAATGAAGAATTAATGACAGTTTTAGTACCAATTTTGGATGATTTTGACAGAGGTTTAAATGAACTTAGAAAATCTAAAGACGAAGAATTGTTAGTTGGAATGGAGTTAATAAGTAATAAACTTAAAAATTCATTAACTCAAAAAGGTTTATCTCCTATTAATGTTGAGCAAGGTGATACTTTTGATGTAGAATTACATGAAGCAATTACTCAAATACCTGCTCCATCAGATGAATTGAAAGGTAAAATTATAGATGTAATTGAGAAAGGGTATAAATTAGGTGAAAAAGTAATCAGATATCCTAGAGTAGTAGTAGGACAATAATTTTAATAAAATGAAGAAAGATTATTACGAAATATTAGGACTTGCTAAAAATGCTACGCCTATAGAAATTAAAAAAGCTTATAGAAAAATGGCAATTAAATATCATCCTGATAAAAATCCGGGAGATAAAGTTGCTGAAGAAAAATTCAAAGAAGCTGCTGCTGCTTATGAGGTATTAAGCGATGAAAATAAAAAATCACGTTATGATCAATATGGACATGCTGCATTTGAGAATGGACAAGGAGGCCATGGTGGATTTGGCGGAGGCGGCATGAACATGGATGATATCTTTAGTCAATTTGGTGATATTTTTGGAGGTGCTTTTGGTGGCGGATTTGGAGGCGGAAGCTCTAGAGGTGGTGGAAGAGCAAGAATAAAAGGCAGTAATTTAAGAATAAGAGTAAAGCTTACTTTAGAAGAAATTGCAAATGGCGTTGAAAAGAAAGTAAAGGTTCGTAGAAAAGTTTTAGCAGAAGGAGTAACATTTAAAACTTGTTCAACTTGTAATGGTGCAGGTCAAGTAATGAGAGTTACTAATACAATTTTAGGTAGAATGCAAACAGCATCTACTTGCCCATCTTGTCAAGGGGCAGGTGAAATTCTTGATAAAAGTACCAAAAATGCCGATTCAAGTGGGTTAGAGTTTAAAGAGGAAACTGTTTCAATTAAAATTCCTGCTGGTGTTACTGAAGGAGTTCAATTAAAAGTAAATGGAAAAGGAAATGCAGCTCCAGGAAACAGCTCAATTGATGGAGATTTAATTGTTGTTATTGAAGAGCAAGCGCATGATACTTTAAAAAGAGAAGGTACAAATTTACATTTTGATTTGTATATTAATTTGTCTGAAGCAGCATTAGGAGCTAGTAAAAATATTGATACTGTTTCAGGTAAAGTAAAAATAAAGCTTGAACCAGGAACACAATCTGGTAAAATTTTAAGATTAAGAGGTAAAGGTTTACCAAGTATAGATCATTATGGTAATGGTGATTTATTAGTTCATGTAAATGTTTGGACGCCTCAAAATTTATCCAAAGAACAAAAGAAATTTTTTGAAGAAAATTTAGAAGATTCTAATTTCAAACCAAATCCTTCAAAATTTGATAAATCTTTTTTTGAGAAGGTAAAAGACATGTTTTCGTAATAAATTATATTTTTTATTATTAAATTAATAAAAAAAATATATATTTGAAGTGTTATTAGTGAAATATCTAATAACACTTTTTCTTTTTCATAGCAATTTTCCCACTCAAATTTTGAGTGGGTTTTTTTATACAGTTAATTCATGTAATTTCGCAATAAATTAAGTAGATCGTCTTATCGCTTCAATTTATTGAAGAGGAAAGTCCGGACACCAGAGAGTAGCATAGCGGATAACATCCGTCCAGCGTAAGTTGAGGACAAGTGCAACAGAAAGCAAGTACAGTTCGGCTGTAGTGAAACCAGGTAA
>Ga0102814_10000704_pt1 | contig 24215 bp, 18 predicted proteins | sample ColrivemetaGS741_FD_79112 | JGI IMG/M metagenome (GOLD analysis project Ga0102814, IMG submission 79112) | Estuarine microbial communities from the Columbia River estuary - Flood tide ETM metaG S.741 | ecosystem: Environmental > Aquatic > Marine > Intertidal zone > Estuary | place: USA...
CCTGGGTTGGTAGTTTCTATTTTTGCCAATACAGTACAAGGCAAGTCGGCTACTATTTTATTTAGCTTTACAAGTGGTGTATTGCCAATAGTTTCTAAAATGTCGTTAAAATACATTGGTGCAAAGGTAGTATCCCGCGTCTATTCACAATAATTTGTGGCACACTTGTTAATTTCTTCGCGATCATTTTTCAAGATTTAGAAGCGTAATGGGTCTCTAGATGCATGTGCGTATTAATAACCATCCCAAATTCCAGAGTTTTCATCCAAAAAAATAGGATAGTTTTCTATAATTAAGAGATTTGCGACAGTTTTAAATTTTATACATGAAAAAAATATACACGTTAATCTTAGGTTTAGCCTTGATGTTGAATTTTAATTCAGCAAAGGCGGACGAAGGCATGTGGATTCCCGCATTGCTTACAGACAATTATTCGGAAATGCAACGGTTGGGGCTAAAAATGACTCCAGAGCAAATTTACAGTATCAACAACAGCAGCATGAAAGATGCTATTGTTCGTTTAGGTAGAGGTTTTTGTACAGGTGAAATAATTAGTAGCCAAGGTCTTATACTTACAAACCATCACTGTGGTTACAGTGCAATTCAAAAATTAAGTACTACAACTGCAAATCACTTGAAAAATGGTTTTTGGGCTAAAACGAAAGCAGATGAGTTGCCAGCTGGTTTTAGTGTTTCATTTTTAGTAAGAATTGATGATATTACCACTAAAGTTTTAGCCGATGTTACGGATGCAAACAGAGGAGAAGCAGTTGCTAAAAATTCAGCAGCTATTAAAAAAGAACTTTCTGAAGGTGGATACGATGTAGACATTAAAGAAATGTTTAGTGGAAATAAGTATTTTGCTTATATCTACCAAACGTTTAATGATGTAAGATTGGTAGGAACACCACCTGAATCAGTAGGTAAATATGGAGGAGACACAGATAACTGGATGTGGCCTCGCCACACTGGAGATTTCTCTATGTTTAGAGTTTACGCAAGTAAAGATAACAAACCTGCAGACTATTCTAAAGACAACGTGCCTTACCAACCAAAACACCACTTACCAGTAAGTATGAAGGGAGTTGAAAAAGGAGATTTTGCTATGATTTGGGGTTTCCCAGGAAGTACAGACAGGTATTTATCATCTTTCGGTGTAAAAAATGCAACAGAAATAGATCAACCAGCTCGTGTAAAAATAAGAAGAGCTAAATTAGATATTTATGAGAAATACCAAGAGCAAGACGAAGCAGTAGATTTAATGTATTCTGCAAAACACGCTCAAGTTTCTAATTACTGGAAATACTTTATTGGCCAAACCAGAGGTTTGAAAAGATTAAAAGTATATGAGAAAAAACAAGGAGAGGAAGCGGCTTTTGCTAAATGGGTAAATAGTGGCGATGCAGCTCGCAAAGAACGTTTCGGTAATGTACTTACCATGTATGAAGATGCATACAAAATTTACGACGAAAAAAGCCTTGCTGAAACCTATTGGATGGAAGCGGTGTATGGTATTGAATTTACTGGATACGGTTTTGGTTTTGCTCGATTAAAAGGATTGTACGAACAATTAGGTAAAGAAAAAGATGCTGAGAAAAAAGCCGCTATTCAAAAGCAAATAGATGGTTCTATTGCAGGAATGAAAGCTTCAACTCCAGGAACTTTTAAAGATTACTATCAACCAATTGATAAAGAAGTAGCAGTTGCAATGTTAAACTATTATGTAAATGATCTACCTGCGGATTTAAGACCAGAAGGATTTAATAAGATGTTGGCTAAGTGCAAAGGCGATGTAAACAAAATGGTAGATAATATTTTCAAGACTTCTATTTTGGTAGATAAAGCTAGAGCGTTAGCTTTTCTTGAAGCTCCAAGTGCTAAAAAGTTGAATAAAGATATGGGTGTTAGCTTCTCTGATATTATGTTGAACTGGTACTTACAAGATTTACAATCTATGACAAGCGATGCAGATGCAAAAAGAAGTGAAGCAGATAGATTATACAAAGCAGCTTTATTTGAAATGCATCCTGACAAAGCATATGCTCCAAATGCAAATAGTAGTATGCGTTTTACTTATGGTCAAGTACTTGACTATTCTCCTGGAGATGCAATGTTGTACAAACATTATACAACAATGAAAGGTGTTTTAGAAAAATATCAACCAGGTGATGGTGAATTTGATTTACCTGCAAACTACCTAAAAATAGCTAAAGAACAAGATTACGGTCAATATGCTAAAGAAGGAGAAGACCTAAGAATTTGCTTTTTAAGTAATAATGATATTACAGGTGGTAACTCTGGTAGCCCGGTAATTAATGGAAGTGGAGAGCTTATTGGTTTAGCTTTTGATGGTAACTGGGAAGCAATGAGCGGCGATATAGCTTTTGAACCAGAATTGCAAAGAACTATTTCTGTGGATATTAGATATGTACTTTGGTGCATAGATAAGTTGGCAGGGGCAGGTCATATTGTAGACGAAATGACATTGGCTAGATAATTTCTAGTCTAAAGAAAAAATTCAAAAGGCTGCACGCTAAGTGCGGCCTTTTTTGTGTCCAATAAAATGAAACTTAAAATTTTAGCTAGATCACAGCTAGACCATGAACAGCGGCGGATGTCTACTTTGCTAACTAGGGGTAGTTTTAGTTATTTATCGTTATTAAAAAAGGATGAAATAATCAATTTTATTTTTCTGATTTATATCACAAAAAGATTTGTAAGAAGTCATAATATACCGCATTGCTTGAAATACCTTTGCCCTATGATTACAACAGCTCAAGAAGCAGTTAAACACATTAACAGTGGTGATAATGTTTATATACATTCGGTTACCGCTGCCCCGCAGGCGTTGGTAAAAGCAATGTCAAGCCGTTCGGAAGAACTTGAAAACGTTAGTATTTATCAAATACATACGGAGGGTCTTGCACCATATTCTAGTCCTGAAAATTCTAATGCTTTTAAAATTAAAGCCTTTTTTGTTGGGCCAAATATTCGTAAAAATGTACAGGAAGGCAATGGCAGTTACATACCAATATTTTTAAGTGAGGCATCTAATCTATTTAGAAAAGGCAGAATACATATCGATGTTGCGTTAATCACGGTTTCACCACCTGATAAGCACGGATATTGTTCGTTGGGTACATCTGTAGATATTACACTTGCCGTAGTAGAAACAGCAGATTTGGTAATTGCTCAGGTAAACAAGCACATGCCAAGAACGCATGGAGATGGTCTTATTCATAAAAGCCATATCCAAATTATGGTGGAAGAAGATGAGCTGCTTCCTGAAATAGCCATTCCTAAGCTTACATCAGAACAACTTGCAATAGGTAAGAATATTGCTAACCTAATAGAAGATGGCAGTACCTTGCAAATGGGCATAGGAGCCATACCAAATGCTGTTTTATCTTGCTTAGGAGATCATAAGGACTTAGGCATACACTCCGAAATGTTTTCGGATGGTGTTTTACCTTTGGTTGAAAAAGGTGTGATTACTGGGAAGTATAAAAAAACATATCCAGGTATGATTGTAGCCGCTTTTGTGCTAGGTACACAAAAACTTTACGATTTTGTCGATGATAATCCAATGGTGAAAATGTGCGATTTTGAGTACGTAAATAAAACCACTGTAATACACAGAAACCCTAAAGTAGTAGCGATTAATAGTGCCATCGAAATTGATTTAACTGGGCAAATTTGTGCCGATTCTATTGGCAGTAAAATATATTCTGGTGTTGGTGGTCAAATGGACTTCATACGAGGAGCATCTCTTTCTGAAGGTGGAAAACCAATTATAGCGATAACTTCTACCACAAGTAGTGGAGCAAGTAAAATTGTGCCTTTCTTAAAACAAGGTGCGGGTGTGGTTACAACGCGGGCTCACATACACTATGTAGTAACAGAATATGGGGTAGCTAATTTGTATGGCAAAACTATTGAAGAACGGATGAAATTATTAATTGACATTGCTCATCCGGCACATAGGGAAGAATTAACTATTGCCAGTAAATTAATACTCTCGTAAGAATAATAATCTACTTATTTTTAAGATAGTAGTTAATTAAATTAGGGGTGTAATAAGCGAACTTAAAAGGGAAGTAGGCAAACGTTTTTAAAAGTTGTTTGCCTAAATAACCCAACATTTTTACACCGTGTAACGCACTGTAATTTACCGCAATTGTGTTTTGTGCCTTGTCTTCAAAAGCATCAAGACTATCGTCTGCTAAATTTAGAATTTGCTCACATTCTACAAGCAACGCCATGGTATTGCAAAACTTAAGATTAGCAAGATGCTCTTTTTTTAGCAAATTTTCTAATAAACTGCAAACCAATGCACCTTCTATTTTTAGCAGTTTTCTTACCTGTCTGGTTGTATTAACTTGTTGTTTTTTTATGGAGCAATCAATTATTTGTTTACCAAAATCTCCTAACATTTCTGCAAGATCATTTTTTTTGCAGTGTTCTATAAACAGGAATAACTCACTTATATTAAGCTTACTACATTCGAAATTTAGATTGTTAGTTTCCACATAAGTGCACACTATTTGCTGAAACTTTGGAAATGTTGTACATTCGATAATTTCCTTAAACAGCTTATCAAAAGAAACTTGTAGTACACGTTTTTCATCTAGATTTAAATCATCCAAGTGCTCATCTATAAAAGAGGCTACAATGCCTATTTGCCTAAAAAGCCGAATGTCGCAAGTTGTGCCTAACTCTCGCTCCAAAATAAGATGTACCATACCCAAACACAAAACATATAGCTTGGTTCTGGCATCTAAGTCATTAACAGTGGTTTCTGTAAGATAAAGTAGTGTTGCTTCTTTAGGCATAGATAAATTAGGAATACAAATTAACAAGATTTGTGCCCTTTTCTAAATTTTGTCAAGTAAATTTTACAAAGCGTGTTTTATTGCTTTGTCATTACCAAAGAGTACGTCATAGGTAGTTTATTGCCCAAATGTTCAATTATATAGCGGCTTTCACCCACTTTTTCCATGCCTAAAAAACAATTGTGTGGAGAGTAGTCGTATTCCTTAAAATCATTCAATACAAGGCCTTCTTCTAAGAGGGATGTAATCACTTCCGAAAGACCGTGATTCCAACCAATTTCTAGCAATTGAATATCTGCTTCTTTATCTGCATACGTGCCTGGAGTTTCCTCCACAATGGGTTCACTATTAAAATAACGATAAATTACAGAATTGAATGTTGTGTCATACATCCATAATACCGGATGTAATTCAACAAATACAAGCTTTCCGCCAGGTTTTAAAAAATGAGAAACGATATCTGCCCATTTCTTAATGTCGGGCAGCCAGCCTATAGTTCCGTAAGTAGCAAATACGATATCAAATTTTTCGTAAATATGCTGTTTGGCTGAATACACATCGCTGCATATAAAATTTGCAGGTAGACCCATTTGCGTTGCCAATATCTTAGCCTTTTCTATAGCAATATCGCTTATGTCTAATCCTGTAACTTGTGCACCCATTCGTGCTAAGCTTAATGAGTCTTGCCCAAAATGACATTGTAAGTGCAAGATGCTTTTACCCGTTATATCTCCAAGTAAGCCTATTTCTATTTCTTTTAGTGATGTTTCTCCAGCCAAAAACTTATCCATTCCGTAAAACTCGCTGTTTATGTGAATTTCAGTTTTTTCGTTCCATAGTTTTTTGTTTATTTCTTTGTAATTTTCACTCATTTTGTACAATTTTTAACGCGTCAAATATGGACGATACGGGTAAATTGCAAACACCTTTTTTACATACAAAAAGTGATGTTTTATTCGCATTATATCGATCTTTAAATAATGGAACATTGCTTACTGAGGTGCTATAATATATAACCGTATTCGGAATAAACATTCCATTAAGTTGGGTGGCAAGTGCTTCGGCATTTGGTCCCGTTACTGCAATTTCATAATAAGGTTTGCTTAGTTTTAAGTGTGCTACAGCCCAATTACTATGTCCACCTGGATAGTTGCTAATATTTTTCTGCACCTTACCAGTTATGTTTTCTGCAAGTTGCAAATAGCCTGTGTTGCCATACAACAAGCCTAAGTCTGCTAATAAATTAGCCATAGCAGAATTTGTACTTGGTATTACATTGTCGTAAACTTCTGTAGTTCTTACAATTAGCTCGTTATCTATATTAAAATAGAAGAATTCTTTCTCGGCATCATAAAACTTGGCAATAGCCGCTTCAGTAATTTTTTTTGCTATTTCTGCATAGGTATGATTGCCTGTAATTTGATAAACGGATAAGCAGGCCAAGGCCGTAAAGGCATAATCTTCAAGCATTCCATTTATAGTTGCTTTGCCATTTTTATACGTATGCCACAATTCGTTTTGGTGCAATTGGTTTTTAAGCAAAGCATCCAGTGCATTGGTAGCCAATTTTTTATGTTTAGGGTTTTCTGTAACCTTATATGCTTCGCAAAGTCCAGTAATGGCCAAGCCATTCCATGAGGTTAAGCATTTGTCATCTAAACCAGGAGCAATACGTTTGGCTCGTACCGCCAACAATTTGGCATTTATGGCATCTATTTTTTCTTCCACTTTGTGCACGTCTAGTTTGTTTTCTAAAGCAAATGCAGCATTATCTACTTGCCTTAGTAAAATATTGTTTTCGTGTTCCCAAAGTGCTTTGTCTCCAATTTGATAATAGTTTTTTGCAAACTCGAAATCGGAGCCTAAAACCGTTTTTAGTTCTGGCTCTGTCCACACATAGTATTTACCTTCTTCACCTTCACTGTCCGCATCTAGGGCAGAGTAAAAAAGTCCACTTTTATCTAGCATTTCACGTTCCATCCATTCAATACTTTGGTTTATAACCTTAAGGTATAGTGGATTTTTAAACTTAGTGTAAGCCTTGCTGTATACCGATAATAGTTGCCCATTATCATACAGCATTTTTTCAAAATGAGGAGCTTTCCACAAAGCATCCGTGCTATATCTAGAAAATCCTCCCCCTATTTGGTCGTAAATACCCCCCAATGCCATTTTGGTTAAACTGTTTTTAATAAAATCGGTAACTTGAGAATTTTCTATAAAGTAGGAGTAAGGCAACAAAAATTGGTAATTGCTCGGCATAGGGAATTTTGGTGCTTTGTTCATTCCGCCTTCTCGCATATCCCAGTTGCCTTTCCAACCAGCAACAGCAGTTTTAAGCATTTCGAAATCAAGCTTTTGTGCAGGATTATCGCTTATTGCGGTTTCTTGCATTTTTATTCCTTGTGTTAAGCGTGTAGCGTAATCTTCCAGTTTTTCTCTGTTTGTGGTATACTGATTGTTTACCGTTGCCAATAATTTTAGCCAACCATCTTTAGGATAATAAGTCCCTGCATGGAACGGTCTTCCGTCTGGTAAAGTAAAACAATTAAGCGGCCAGCCTCCGCTACCCGTAATAATGTTGGCTGCCGTCATGTAAATTTGATCTACATCTGGTCGTTCTTCTCTATCCACCTTTATACAGTAAAAGTGCTCGTTCATATACACTGCAACCTCCTCGTCTTCAAAGCTTTCATGCTCCATTACATGGCACCAATGGCAGCTGCTATATCCAATGCTAATTAAAATGGGTTTATCAAGTTTTTTAGCTTCGTCAAGATTTGTAGTATTCCATGCTTTCCAATTAACAGGGTTGTGAGCATGTTGCAAAAGGTATGGACTACTTTCTGAAATTAGGCTGTTGGTGTGTTTGTGTATTGGTTGTTCCACTTTTTTTGTTTTACAATGGGCCAAAAATACAACTAGAATAAGTGTGAATGATTTTAGCACAATTGTCATTTTTTGTGCTGAAAAGGTAGCCCTATAATATTTAATGGGCAATTATTGAATGGATTTAGCTAATTTTGGTCAATTACAATGCGTTTTCTATCTCTATTTCTTTTGACACTTTTAGCCTCCGCTATTCAATTGGCTAAAGCACAATACACACAAGTTGGCAATGGTGGTTTTACAAGTTCCGTTTACGGGCCTACAAGTACCGATGTTTCTGCAGCATTTTATAATCGCCATGCCTATATTTATCCGAGTGCTTCACTTGGTAATTTAGCTCACGGAGATACTATTACTGCTTTGGCCTTTAAACATAATTCGTTTGATTCTTTGGCTGGAACAACCTCACTAAAAATCTATGTGAAAAATTCTGCTAGTGCTGATTTTGGCACAGCTGCATTAAATTGGATGGCTGAAAGTAGGAATGGAATGACCTTGGTTTATGAGGGTGATCCAAAAAACATTATTGGAAACACCCCAGGTTTTGCGGTATTTTTATTTAATAAGGTAAGTACTTATACTTTTGATACCACTGGAAATAAAAGGCATTTACAGATTTTAGTGGAGTATAAACAAAATACAACTCAGGCGGCAGCTTTACCTTGGTATTGTGAAAATGCATTTTATGTACCAAGTTTTACGTCTAATAATGAAACAAAGTTTATTCGTGGTACAAGTACTTCAGGGTTTGATAGCATTACGAACTCAAGTTCTATTATAAAACCAACGTTACGAATTTACCACCCAAAGCATAATTTAGAGCTAGAAGCAAACAGAATGTATGCTTTAGGAACGTATCCTATTTTAATGGATAAACCAGATAGTATAAAGGTAGTTATTAGAAATGTGGGTAAGAAAACAGCGTATAATCATCGTATTTTTTTAGATGTAACCGGTGCGAATAGTTTTAAAGATACCTTAGTAATGGATTCGTTAAATCCTTATAGTGAGCGATTTGTGTATTTTACCAATTATGAACCGACCGTGCAAGGTACCGAGTTACTTACCGTAAAGGTAGATTCTGATGCGGTTGTGAGCAATAATGTAGTTACCAAGGCAAGAGGAGTAAATTATAATGTTTATTCTCACGTAGATCCATTTAGTGGAAACAGTGGTGGGATTGGTTTTAATGGAACCACGGGTGATTTTGTTGCTAAGTTTTACGTAAATGGTTCATCCTATATTAATCAAATAAAAGTAGATTTTGCCCTATCAGGTAGAGCATTTCAATTGGGTATTTGGGATAATAATGGACCTGGAGGTTTGCCAGGAAGCTTGTTATTTATTTCGGATTCTTCTATTTCTACAGCAGGAACATTTATAATGCCTGTATTGCCCAAAGTGCAAGTAACAGACGGCTATTACGTTGGTATACGTCAAACTTCTAATACTAACGTATCATTTGCGTTTCAGTACGAAGTGCCAATTAGGCCACATACATTCTATTTTGCATCGCCTGCAAGTGATACCAATTGGGTCTCATTTTCTCCTGGTTATGACTATAATTTTAACATTCAGCCTCGTTTACAAGTGGGCAACGATCTGGGTATTTTAGCAATAACCTCTCCAGGTAATTTTGATAGTATTCGTTATAGTTCTACTGATTCTATGAATGTTTCAGCCAAAATAATTAACTATGGCTTTATTAATCAAGGGGTTTTTCCCGTAAAAATGGAAATTCTAAATAGGTTTAATCAAGTAGTGTATACCAGTTATCGTACAACATCGCTTAATAGCGGAGACACTGCAGATGTCGATTTCGACAAGTTTAGCCGTTATAATATTGGCCAATTTAAAGCACGTGCAGGGGTAGACTTAAATGTAGATAGTGTTAAAGATAATAATACGCTAGAACATACCTTTTTTTTGGTAAAAGATAATGATGTGGCGGTTGATTTTATTTATGAACCCAATACCAATGATTCGTTTGAAATAAATCAAGAAGGTTTTTGGCCAACTGTTCGTGTAATTAATTACGGGGTAAAATCACAAAATAACTTTACCATTAGGGCAGACTTGTTAGATAGCGATGGTAAAGTAGTTGTAACGCAAGATCGTGTCGAATCTCTTGGACCAGAATTAAGTCAAATAATAAATTTTGACTCTATGTTCCTTCAGAAGGACGGAAAGTATACATTTAGGGCTTACACCATACTTGGTGTGGACTCGTTTCCAAGTAACGATACTGCCAAAGTAAGTATACACGGTAAAAAAACGTACGATGTAAAAATACTTAATGTTATTCGTCCAACCGAAGGTTCAAGATTCGCAAAAAACAATAATTTTCAGCCATTTGTAAACTATAGAAACGATGGCAGAACCAAACAAGATTCTACTTATTTTTATGCAAAAATCGAAAACGCCAGTGGTGCAGTAATTTACGCTGATACAATTATGTTGGCCACCAATTTTCTAAGTTCGGGTCAGGTGCTATTTAAGTCATTTCCAGCTAACATTATTGGAGAATATAAGTTTTCTGTTACATGTTTCATTAAACAAGATCAGCTAAGAGAAAACGATACGTTGACTTCACGTTTCAGTGTGGTAACGGGCAATGACCTTCAGTTAATTGAAATACTAGAGCCCAAAGGTGCGATTAAAACTGGAACAGTGGCAGCACCTCCAAGAATCGTAATAAGAAATAATGGTCTTATTGCTTCAACAAACGCCCTAATTACTTTAGATATTGGCAGTAACTCCAATCCTAATTACTACTTAGATTCGCTGTATGCAAACATCGGTTCATTTTCATTAGATACTTTTACATTAAACAAATCTTTAAGTTTTGATGAAATGGGCGATTACTATATTACAGCCATAAACCGCAGAGTAGGAGAGGATTTTAGAAATAATTTAGATACAATTAAAAGTACTTATATTGTGCGTTATGGAAATGATTTGGGTATTACGAGTCATTTATTTCCTGTTAATATTGATACTTTAGAACACAATGAAATTATTGCACCGCGTGTGCAAATTGTAAATTATGGTTTAGATACCATAGTTGATATTAAGGTATTGGTAAATATTAAGAACATAGCCAATGAAATTATATACATAGACACACTTAAACTTGCAGAGTTGGCACCAAATCGTGCCAATAATTTTACGTCTACCAAGCAGTGGATTGCTAAGGCTGGTTTTTATACCATGAGCTCAAGCTTACTTAATACGGATGATTTAGCAGATAACAATGTCTTTTCTAGCACCTTTATAGTAAGAAAGCAATTGGATATATTAATAGATTCTATACTTACGCCAACAAGTAATAGCAATTTAATAGCAAATAGAAAATACAAACCAGAAGTACGAGTAAGAAACGATGGATATGAAAATGCAGATAATATAGTAGTAAGTTGTGAAGTGAGAGAAAACGCCTCGTTACTTTATATTAAATCTAAAATTATAGCCCTGTCAGCTTACACAGATACCATAATTGCTTTTGACAGTTCACTTACTTCTAACGATGCAAGAACTAACGTTACGGCACGGTTTGTAGTATCTAAATTGGGCGATTTGATTAGAGACAACGATACATTAATAACAACATTTAATTTTATCAAAGGAGTCTCAATCTCAGAGCTGGCATCCAAATCATTGATACAGGTTTATCCAAATCCTTTTGAAGCACATTTCATTGTAAAAAGTGAAAGACCTATTAACGAAGTAAAAGTATTTGATGTAAACGGTAAACTGGTTTTTAGCCAAACGGCAAATCAAGAAAAGGAAATTAAAGTGGCAACGGAGCTAGCTGCGGGCAGTTATGTGTTGGAAGTAAATACATCAGAAGGAATTCAACGATTTACTATTGTTAAGCAAGATTAAACCCGGATTAAGCGGGTTTAATAATTCCAAAAGTTCTAAAATAATTAAAGGGATGCCTAGGCATCCCTTTATACTAATTAACTAAACCTTATTATCTTTTTTGAAAAGATAGCACAAATCTAATCTGCACAAAGAGATAAGTCCGAATACTTTAGTGCTTGATTCTCAACACCGTTATTGATTTCAATATTAAGTGTATGTTTTTTATTACACTTTAGATCTTTTTGACCTAAGTTGATAATAGCAATAGGGCCGTTAGTTTGCAATTGTCCTTGCAAAACCTTTGTTTTTCGAGTAAAAATCCATAAAAATTTGCTATCTCCAAAAATGGAATAAGTTACCATTGAATTTGTTCCGGTATAGATTACTAGTCGATCGTGTTCAACTCGCATTAAATACGCCTGCTTATTATTTGTCTCTTGCTGCTTTAAAACATCATATGCTAAATCAAAGCGAGCTACTCCGTATCCCATAAGCGAGTCGGGTGTATTGCATTGACTTGCAGTATGCCGAACTACATCTGCTATTTTTTTAGGTAGCACATTAGGAAATGCCTGCAGCAAACAAGCAACTCCTCCAGCTGCTATTGGTGTAGCATACGAGGTGCCATAACCTTGGTAATAGCTGCCATAAGTGCTTGCGACATTTGCTTTTACGCCCAAAGCACACACATCTGGTTTTATTTCGCCAAGTGCATTGCGTCCTTGGCTGCTAAAACTGCCCAAATTGTCTTTTAAATCAACGGCACCAATGGTTAACACTTCAGCCACATCTGCTGGTGTTCCAATTTTTTGCCATTTTTTATCGCCTTCATTGCCTGCACTATTAAGTACAAAAATTCCTTTTTCTACCGCCAATCTTGCTGCTAAACTTATGTAAGACTTTCTTCCGGTTAAATCTGCCCAAGTATAACTTAAGCTTACATCATCATACTGATTATAACCTAATGAAGATGTTATCATATCTATACCCGCACTATCGGCTAATTCTGCAGCTTTACACCAATTTAGTTCTTCTAAGGGATATTCAGAACTGGCATTTTCTGTTCGAAAGAGAAACAGGTTTGCACGAGGTGCTGATCCAATGTAATTATTTACGTCGTAAGAACCAATGCAAGAACTTACAGCGGTGCCGTGGTTATCTCTATCGTTCAGTTCAAGGTCAAGATCTACAAGATCATAACCATAAGTAAGCATGTCATTTCCCTGATGTTTTATAAAGGCGGGAATTTTATGGATGTTTAAAAAACCGGCATCAAAAACCGCTAAATCCACACCGTTTCCATCAAAGCCATTTTGGTGCAATTTTATAACGCCAATTTGTTCGTTTTGTAAATAGGCTACTCCATAATTTTCAGGGGTTAGGTTCTTTGTTGTTATTACACTCTCTTTTAGTTTTAAACTAGGAGTAGTAAAACTAGGCTGAATAGGATTGGTAGCAGCATTTGTAGTTCCAACAAAGGAAATTCCTTTAACGAAAGGCAGCATCTCCGCTGTTTTTATTGTTTTGCTATACGTTTCAACAACAATTGCATTATGCCACTTTAATGAGTAACGTAGTGTTAATGAAGTATCTAACAAAACTTGCTGAATGTATTTTTCATTTACCGGGTAATCCGTTGAATCAAAATCAAGAGCAAATTTTTGACGCCTTTCTATAGCTTTATCTGATAGAAGTTTAGCCTTATTAAATTCAGTGTTTTTACCTGAAAATTTTACAAAAAAGGCGTTTTTAGTTTGAGCGTTTATAGTTATTGAAAATAATAAAAATACTGCCAGTAATAGTTTACCAATTGGTTTCATAAAGTGTTTTAGTGAATTCGCTTCCTTTCAAGTATTTACCGATTTGTTGTTCGGTATTAATGTATTGTTTCTGTATTAACCCGATACCAAAGGCATATACCTCTCTGCCGTAAAACCTAAAAAATGGATCTTCTTCATCGCCTTGATCTACTTCTAAGGTAATTGGGTATGCAGTATCGCCTAATTCATAGGCCTTGTTCACGTTTAGGTATCGGCAAATTAAAGGCTCCAAATAATTTAGCTCGTTTGTATCCCAAGTTTTTCTGTTTCTTACCGGAAACGATAGATTAACCAACCGAACATCATTTCTATTTATTTCGGCGGAATATAAATCTGCATTGGCAGATATATATTGTTTAAATAGCCATTGGCCTAAAGAGTCGTAGCGGTATTCTATTTTAATTCTATAGGCAGTGTTGCCTGCATTGTCTTCAAACGTAGATTCAATGGTTTCTTTCAAATAATAATGCAAAGTGTCAGAAGTTCCTGCAAAACCATCGTGCGATATGCTGTCCATTATGTAACAGCAATATTTGCCTACTTCTAATGGAAAGTATTCTTGGCCAATGGATTCTTTTGGTGGTTCTACTCTTTTGCAGCTTAGAGCAGCAAGTATTAAAAGAGAAAGAAGTTTATTGTTCAAACTCAAGTAAAGCTAGTTTATACTTAAAACCCTTTTGAGTAGAGGTGTTTAAATTTTCTAATCGTTCAGTTTCTTTCCAAATTAAGCCAACGTTGGCTGCGTATTTTTCTATTGCGTAAAAACTTCTAATAGCGTTTAATGATTCATCTTGCATAATAGTGCATACACTGTCATATTGTAGCATTCCAACACTGTCAGTAGTATGTACCTCATCAAAGTAAAACTCTAAAAATCCGTTTGAGTTATACTGGTTGCCATTCCATGTTTTATCTTGCAATACGGGCAAAGAAACAACCAGCTGTGTTTGATCAAAGTCGTTTCTAAAATAGGCCAAATTGCTTTTTGTTTCGCTATAGGTGCGGGCATATAACCAAGTATTGCTGTTTTTAGGTAAATACCATTTTTCCAATCTAAAGCTAGTTTGTCCTGCGTTGTCTATAAATGTAGCGACTACTGTATTTTTTATTTTATAAGAAAAAGTATCGGGCTTTGCATTGGCGAATCCACTGTATACAATGCTGTCCATTTGGTAAGTCCAACTGTACCCCGAATCAATAGGTACATACTTGCTGCTCACTTCTATTTGAGGTTCAACAACATTTTTTTTACAGCCCCAAAGCCATAAAAACAACGAGAGAAACAAGGCGAAAACAATTTTTTTCATATTGATTGTAAGGCAAAAATAGTCACTACTTGTTATCACTGCGTCACAATCCCTAGAATATTATATACTTTTGACCGCAAATGACAACAGTACTAGACGGAAAAGGACTTGCCTTGAAGTTAAGAGGCAAGATTAAAACAGAGGTAGAAGCCCTAAGAGCAACAGGTAAGAGAGCCCCTCATCTGGCTGCAATATTAGTGGGCGAAGATGGTGCAAGCAAAACATACGTAAATAGTAAAGAAAGCGATTGTGCCTACGTAGGCTTTGATTCTACTGTGCATCGTTTACCAGCTGAAACATCAGAGTCCGATTTACTTGCGTTAATTCAAAGCATTAATGAGAATCCAAATATTGATGGATTAATTGTTCAATTACCACTTCCAAAGCATATGAATTCGGAAAAAATTACGGAAGCTATAAATCCTGAGATAGATGTGGATGGTTTTCATACCATAAGTGTTGGAAAGCTAACTAAAGGTGAGGATACTTATATTTCTGCAACGCCATTTGGTATTATTATGCTGTTAGAGGAATACGGTATTGAAACCGAAGGAAAACATTGTGTAGTGATAGGAAGGAGCAATATTGTTGGCAGACCAATGAGTATTTTAATGAGTAGAAGTGCATATCCAGGAAATGCTACAGTAACGCTTTGCCATAGTAAAACAAAAAATCTGAAAGATTTTACCTTACAAGCAGATATTGTAATTGCGGCCTTAGGTTGGCCAGATTTTTTAAAGGCTGATATGATAAAAGATGGTGCGGTAGTTATTGATGTAGGAATTACTCGTGTGGATGCAGACAACGCAAAAGGTTACGTACTAAGAGGTGACGTAGACTATGAAAATATAAAAGACAAAACCAGTGCTATTACACCAGTGCCAGGAGGTGTTGGACCTATGACTCGCTTTGGATTGCTGTTTAATACGCTAAAAAGCTATAAACTTAGAGTGGGCGTATGACGGAGTTTCCAGTAATGGAATATTTCTATTCTGTACAGGGAGAAGGTGTGTACACCGGTCATCCAGCATTTTTTATTCGCTTAGGCGGTTGTGATGTGGGTTGTGTTTGGTGCGATGTAAAAGATAGCTGGGATGCCGAAAAGCATCCAAAAAAGAGCTTAGATTTTCTGTTAGCAGAAGCACAAAAACATCCGAGTAAAATTGTAATAGTAACGGGCGGAGAGCCTGCTATGTATGATTTAACGGAAATGTGCACCGCTTTTAAAACTGCAGGTTTTAGAATGCATATTGAAACCAGTGGGGCATACCCAATAATAGGTGATTTTGATTGGGTTACTTTTTCTCCTAAAAAATTTAAGGTACCCATTGCAGAAGCAGCTAAGTTGTCCGATGAGTTGAAAGTAGTTGTTTTTAATAAAAGTGATTTTAACTGGGCAGAAGAACACGAGAAAATGGTGCCAGCAAATTGCAAACTTTATCTTCAACCCGAATGGGATAAACGAGCTGTTATGCAACCGTTAATCTTTGATTACGTGCTGCAAAATCCAAATTGGAATATTAGTTTACAAACCCACAAGTATTTGGGTGTAGATTAAGTCTATTCGTTAATCTTTGTAATTTCTGCTCTTACTTTATCCATAAATGGATGCAAGTATTCGGGTACTTGATATTTCATATTATCAATTACCCAGAATTTATGGGTTTTGCCTGATTTGTATTCTATAAATAAACCGCCACCATCCGCACAATCAGGGCAACCAAATATTTTTCCAGATTCTGTTTCAAGCAGTTCTGATGGTATATCTGCAATAGATAAATCTAAATCATCAAGAAATTTTTTATCTAATTTTTCAAAATCACCGTCAAAGAAATTTGTTCTATCCGGATATTCATCTTTTCTATCTTCATAAAGAAAATCTTTGGTAAGTTTAAATGTTTCTACACATTGTTCGCCTTGGCACATGCCGTAAAAACTCCCAAAAATTAAATAATCAGAAGATTTCAATTTTTCTTTATCACAACCCATAAATAAAATGGGGATTAAGACAATGGACAAAAAGGTTAGATTCGATTTAAACATAATTCAAATCTAAATAGCTTTTGGCAAGACTTTGTCTTGAGATAGTAAAAATACCTAAAGTACAAGAAATATGACGATTTTGCCCATAGGAGACAAAGGATGAATTTGAAGTTGTTTTTACTCTAAACCGTCCAACCAATGCAAATGGTAGTCTTTTATTTCATAAGTTAAAGCCGCTTTGGTTACACGAAGTGGTTTAAAGGTATCAATCATTACTGCTACCTCTTCCGTACCTTTCTTGCCTATACTTTTTTCTGCAGCTCCCGGTGTTGGGCCGTGTGGTATTCCGCCCGGATGTAAGCTCATTTGGCCTTTATCTACGTGCGTTTTGCTCATAAATTGGCCATCTACATAATACATTACTTCATCGCTATCTATATTGCTATGGAAGTATGGAGCAGGGATACTAAGTGGATGATAATCGTACAATCTTGGTACAAAACTGCAAATCACAAAATTGTGTGCTTCAAAAGTTTGATGGATTGGTGGCGGCATATGTATACGTCCTGTAATCGGTTCATAATCGTGTATGCTAAAGGCAAAGGGATAAACGCAACCATCCCAGCCAATTAAGCAAAACGGATGGTATTTATAGGTATAGGGGTAAATCTTATCTTCCTTTTTAATTTGAATTAGAAACTCACCTTCTTCAATAATGGTTTCTAAATTCTCAGGCTGCTTAATATCCCGCTCGCAATAAGGGGAATGCTCTAGCAGCTGGTCAAATCCTCCGGTATATCGTTTTGGATATCGGATAGGGCTATGGCTCTCAATAATAAAAAGCTTATTATCCTCATCATCAAATTGCATTTGAAATACCGTGCCTCTTGGCACAACTAGGTAATCGCCATATTCAAATCGTATTTGTCCGTAATTGCTTCTAAAGTTTCCACTGCCTTTATGAACAAAAATTACTTCATCACTATCGCCATTTTTGTAAAAATAGTCTGTCATCGATTTTTTTGGGCAAGCCATAGCAATTTGTAAATCGCTATTCGTTAATAAAATAACTCTGCTTTCTAAAAAATCATCTTTCGGTTCTACTTTAAAATTTTGGAAACTGCGGTGCAGCATTTCCATATCACCAACAATTTCTGGTTTTACATTTTTTGGTTTACCCACACGTAAAATGGCAGTAGGAGGGTAGTGGTGATAGAGCAATGAGTATATATTCGAAAAACCTTCGGTTGAAAACAATTCTTCTTTGTATAATTCGCCATCGGGTCGGCGAAACTGGGTATGTCTTTTTGGTGGAATAGCTCCAAGTTTATGATAATGCGGCATGTCGGTATTAAGATAGATGCAAAGTTAGATTTTCTAATTTAACCTAGCGTGTATTTGTAAATGACCTTGTTTGCCTGTATAGCCTTGTAAGCTTTTTGGCTTAAGGAAATTATAGTAATGTGAAGTTATTAGCTAGAACAATCAATTTTCGGTAAAACAACGTATATCAATTCAAAATTACTACTCCCAAACTAATTCAAGAGAAATGCTTTATTTAAGAGAAATATTATGAAATTTGCACCTTTTGAAACAAGCACTTACATATTTACTTATATTATCCGGTTTTATTTGGCTAAGCCTTGCAGCAAGTTGTGGTCTTAAATCAGGTAAACAAAGTAGTTTAGCAAATGACACCACCATTAGTTTAGAAGCGAGAGAGTGGAGTAAAAAAATAGATGAATATCCTGATAATGTTGAGTATTACGTATTTCGAGCAGAGGTATTGTCTAAAGAAAATCGGCACGATTTATCGATTTTAGATTACGAAAAAGCAATAGAGTTAGATCCAACTACCGTATCGCATTATTATATGCTTGGTGATGAGTTTTTTGCCAACGATGAAACTACCAATGCGTTAGAGCAATACGAAAAAGCGTCTACCCTCAATCCCAAAGACGAAATTGCGGCATTTAAACAAGCTCAGTTTTTGTATTTCGTTCGCCAATTTGATAAAAGCGAAAACATTTTCGGTAAGCTTTTACAATTAAATCCAACCCACGCACAAGGCAACTTTTTTATGGGTATGCTAGGTAAAGAAAAGAAGGATACCGCATTGGCCATAAGTTACTTTAAAAATACAATTGCAGCTTTAGGTGCAGACTATAATAGCAGCATGCAGTTAGGAGATATTTACATGGCCCTAGGCGATAAAAAGCAAGCATTAGAGTATTACAATGCGGGTATAAACATAGACCAACAAAGCGATGAAGCCTATTATGCTCGTGGATTGTTTTATCACGTAAATAATCAGTTTGAAAAAGCGTTAGAAGATTATCAGAAAACCATAGATATAAACGCAAAACATTATTTAGCCTATTACAATGCCGGAAATATTTTGGCAGAATCGGGCAAATACGATAGAGCTATCGATCATTTTGAAATTTGCACAAAACTTAATCCAGATTTAGCAAAAGCATATAATAGAATTGGACAATGTTTGGAGTTGAAGGGAGATAAGGAAATGGCAAAAAGAAATTATGAAAGGTGTTTACAGATAGATCCTAATTTTGCACTCGCTAAAGAAGGGTTAGGTAGACTTGGAATTTAATTATAAAAAAACAGTATTTTGAATATAAAAATCACATTACCAGATGGTTCCATTCGTGAGGTACCACAGGGAAGTTCGGCCTTGGATGTGGCCAAAAGTATTTCGGAAGGATTAGCACGCGTTGTTGTAAGTGCTCAAGTAAACGGAGAAACGTGGGATTTAACTCGGGCGATTAACACCGACGCTAAGTTAAGTTTAAATAAGTTTGATGATGTAGAAGGTAAAAAAACCTTTTGGCACAGCAGTGCTCACTTGTTAGCTGAAGCATTAGAAGCACTTTACCCAGGAATAAAACTAGGTATTGGTCCTTCTATCGACAACGGATTTTACTACGATATTGATTTTGGAGACCACAGTTTTTCTTCTGCCGAGTTTGAAAAGGTAGAGAAGAAAATGAAACAATTGGCTTCGCAAGGAAATGATTATGTGCGTTCTGAAGTTTCTAAAGCAGATGCCATTGCGTACTTTACGGAGAAAGAAGATTCTTATAAACTGGAATTAATAGAGGGTTTAGAGGATGGGCAAATTACATTTTACAAACAAGGTAATTTTACCGATTTATGTCGTGGTCCGCATATTCCAAACACAGGCACTATTAAGGCTATTAAACTTTTAAACGTCGCAGCTGCTTATTGGAGAGGCGATGAAAAAAATAAATCGCTAACCAGAATTTATGGTGTTTCTTTTCCGAAAGCGAGCATGCTTACAGAGCATTTAGAACTTTTAGAAGAAGCAAAAAGACGAGATCATAGAAAGCTGGGTAAAGAATTAGAGCTATTTATGTTTAGCGAAAAAGTAGGAGCTGGGTTGCCGCTTTGGTTGCCAAAAGGCACTGCTATTAGAGAGCGATTAGAGCGTTTTATGCGTCAGGAGCAAATAGAACGTGGTTATAAACAAGTAGTTACTCCGCATATTGGCCATAAAGAATTATATGTAACTAGCGGTCATTACGAGAAATACGGTGCGGATTCATTTCAACCCATAAAAACACCGCACGCCGATGAGGAATTTTTATTAAAACCAATGAATTGCCCGCACCATTGCGAGATTTATAACTTTAAACCAAAATCGTACAAAGAGCTTCCATTGCGTTTAGCCGAGTTTGGAACGGTTTATAGATACGAGCAGAGCGGAGAGCTAAACGGACTAACTAGAGTGCGTGGTTTTACGCAAGACGATGCACATATTTTTTGCACGCCAGACCAGCTAAAAGGCGAGTTTGTAGATGTAATTGACTTGGTTATGCACGTTTTTAAAAAACTAGGTTTCGAAAACTTTACTGCTCAAATTTCATTACGCGATCCAGATAACAAAGAGAAGTATATTGGTTCTGACGAAAATTGGGAAAAAGCGGAAAGAGCTATTATTGAAGCTACTGCCGAACGCGATTTAAAAACAATAACCGAATATGGTGAAGCAGCTTTTTATGGTCCTAAGCTAGACTTTATGGTTAAAGATGCACTTGGTAGAAGCTGGCAATTGGGAACAATTCAGGTAGATTACAATTTACCAGAACGTTTTGATTTAGATTACATTGGATCTGATAACGAGAAACACAGACCGGTAATGATACACCGAGCACCGTTTGGAAGTATGGAGCGGTTTATTGGTATTTTGATAGAACATACTGCAGGTAATTTCCCGCTATGGTTAAGCCCAGAGCAGCTTACAATTTTACCAATTAGCGAAAAGTTCCATGATTACTCACATAAAGTTTTAAAATATCTTAATAATTGCGATATTCGCGGCCTTGTAGACGAGCGAGCCGAGAAAATTGGCCGAAAAATTCGAGATGCAGAGGTTTCTAAAATTCCACTTATGTTAATAGTTGGAGAGCAAGAGGCTGAGAATGAAGAAGTTTCGGTTAGGGTTCATGGTAAGGGCGACGTAGGCAAGTTTAAGTTACAAGAATTTGTAACGTTTTTTAATCAATTGTTGAACGAAGAAAATAGTATTTGAAGTCGAAAAAAAGACCTTTTAGAGGAAGGGTAAAAGATCCTCATAACATCAATAAATTCATTTCTGCCGACCCAATTAGATTGGTAGGTGATAATGTTGAACAAGGAATAGTAGACCTTGCATCTGCACTTAAAGAAGCAGAGGAGCAAGAGTTGGATTTGGTGGAAGTTTCGCCAAATGCACAACCTCCAGTATGTAAAATATTGGACTACAGAAAATTTCTTTATGAGCAAAAAAAGAAAGCTAAAGAGCTTAAAACAACAGCAAGCAAAACGGATATTAAAGAAATTCGTTTTGGGCCTAATACCGATGAGCACGATGTAAACTTTAAGCTGAAACACGCAGAAAAGTTTATTGAAGAGGGTCATAAGGTTAGAGCATACGTTTTCTTTAGAGGTAGAACAATTGTGTTTAAAGAAAGAGGAGAGCTTTTGTTGTTGCAGTTTGCGGAAAGATTGCAAGATGTAGCCAAGCTTGAGCAATTGCCTAAAATGGAAGGCAAAAAGATGATTATAGTTTTAGCACCAAAATAAATTTAAAAAAGAACAGAGATGCCAAAAATGAAAACCAACTCCAGTGCAAAGAAGAGATTCAGAGTAACTGGTTCAGGTAAAATCAAAAGAAAGCACGCTTTTAAGCGTCACATTTTGACCAAGAAAACCAAAAAGCAAAAACTTGCACTTACGCACGATGCTTTGGTTCATCCTGCAGACATGTCGAACGTAAAATTTATGTTACGTATCGGAAAGTAATTTTGACCCTTAAAAAGTCATTATGTTTAATTATTCAGGCCAATAAAAAAGTATCAAACGAATGTTGGATCGCCTAGTTTAAAAAAAAGTAAAAAATGCCAAGATCAGTAAACGCAGTAGCCTCACGTAGGCGAAGAAAGAAAATGATGAAACATGCCAAAGGATTCTTTGGTAGAAGAAAAAATGTATGGACCGTTGCCAAAAATGCAGTAGAAAAAGCATGGCAATATTCTTACAGAGATAGAAAAGTTAAAAAGAGAAACTTCCGTTCGCTTTGGATTGCAAGGATTAATGCCGGTGCAAGACTAAACGGAATGAGTTACTCTAAATTTATGGGCGGTGTGCACGCAGAAGGAATAGAGCTTAACAGAAAAGTTTTAGCCGATTTAGCAATGAACCACCCAGAAGCCTTTACAGCAATTGTTAAAAAGGTAAAGAAGTAGAAATTTAATTAAGCGAAAAACTATAATATTATTAAAGCCCTCTGCCGTTTGGTAGGGGGCTTTTTGTTTGACCGATGATTTTTTTTAACACTAAGGAATGGCGTCGTTTTTTACAGAACAACTTGGTTGGTTAAAGTGCAAAGCTTTCTAATACCCGCTTAATAATAGTAAGGTCCGAGGCTTCGGACACTAAGTTTCCCGCTACGCGGAATTAGAGCAATGTTGTTCTTATTTAGTCTCAGAGCGAAGCGTGGAGACTTTTTCCAATACGGAGGAATGCCGTCATCCCAACTGCTTGCTGTTGGGATCTAATTTAGCGATGATAGCTTAGCCGCAAGCAACTAAATTGATGCTGATAGATTACTGCTGCAAGCAGCCGTAATGACGGCTTGCCTTTATGTCGAATATTTAGATTCCACGCTTCGCTCTGAATATTTCCGCTACGCGGAATCTATTTTTTAACTTTAAGTCCGAAGCCTCGGACATTAAGGCGTTACATAGCATTTTCAGCTTGCCGAAAACCTTAATGAACTCACATAAAAAATTCTCAAGCGACTATAATCTAAATCCCTTACAAACGAATTTTAGAGTAACTAAAGCCCCCAAAACTTAGTGTTTATTTTTTTTTAGACAGTGTAAAAAGTAGAGAGATTTTTTTTAACATTTAGAATTGTATGGTTTTTGATGATTTCTACTTTATTATTCTGTTATTCGGTTTCTTGAATGTGATGAAAAACAAAAATTGAAGTATATTGGTGTACTAAATGCTTTTGGCATAAGTGTATTTTGATTTTACTTTATTTTTAGATTCATGAACGCGAAATAATTTATCTATTCCTTTTACATCAAGATTCAATATTCTTCAGTGCTTGTGCCTAAATTTTTAATCAAAATTCAGAATCAAGGAAAACTAAAACAATAAATTATTCCAGAAAATATTGTCATATTCACATTATGTTCGATAAAACATTTTAATTTTGCTTAAACCCTTTCGAAAAATTTACCCAAGAAACTGCATTTTTTATATTGTTTTCTTCGATTAGATTGACTGAAAGACTAATCAATTACTTTACGAAAAAAAAATTACTTAATATCAATTTATTACAAGCAAGTAGCAGTTTAAAGAAATTTGTTTTACTGCTTATCTTTCTCTGTTTTTCACAATTGCAGAGCTATGCTCAAAGCAACTCCGCAACAGATAGTGTAACAGTATATAGTATAAACTCGTATGTTACTAATTGGCAGAGGGGATTTGAGTTTTCACCAAATACAAACGTTTATTTAACTTATTTAGGACTAAATGTTCCAAATCAAACTCCTTTACCACAATATACATGGATATTGTGGAATATAACTACTGGAACTAAAATGCACCAACAAGATTATACCGGCACTTCTTCTGGCAGCTATGTTTATGAACCACTTCAAGGTGTAGATAGTATTTTACTAGTAGCCGGAACTAGATATAGTTTAGAGCTTTTTTGCACAGGAGGAGCGTATCGCTATGGGACTAGCTCTCAAATTGATCCCAATTTTACGTATTACAGGATGAGATATTGTAATTCTTGTGATGTTAATACGTTGCCGACTAACACTTTAACCGGTTATCACTATGGACTTGTTGATTTTTCATACAACGATGTTCTTACTTCTACCTGCACCGAAACCGATTCCACCATAACCGAAACAGCTCTAAACACCTACACCGCACCAAGCGGAGTAGTAAAAACAGTAAGCGAAGTATTTAATGAC
>Ga0102814_10000705_pt1 | contig 24178 bp, 18 predicted proteins | sample ColrivemetaGS741_FD_79112 | JGI IMG/M metagenome (GOLD analysis project Ga0102814, IMG submission 79112) | Estuarine microbial communities from the Columbia River estuary - Flood tide ETM metaG S.741 | ecosystem: Environmental > Aquatic > Marine > Intertidal zone > Estuary | place: USA...
GGACAAACATAGTTTGTTTTCGGGATCTCCACATTTTTCAATGCGCCAAACCCTCCAGTTACATCAATTAAGTTTTTATACCCATTCTGCATCAATAATGAGATTGCAATTACACTTCGGTATCCACCAGCACAATGAATGTGATACGTTTCGTTTTTGTCTAATTTTGTTAAATCATCATTCATAAAATCAAGCGGGTAAGTTGTTGCATTTTCAACGTGCTCTGAAGCGTACTCTCCTGGCTTTCTTACATCAATAATTTTCGCATCTGAATAAGCATCTGCCATTTCTTGCGCACTAATTGAAGTGATTGTATTCAAAGACCCTCCATTTGCAGTATATGCCTGAACGCCCTCTTTTAAAAATCCAACAGTATTATCGTATCCAACTCTAGATAAACGCGTTACTGCTTCTTCTTCTTTTCCTTCCGGAGCAATTAATACAATTTTTTGGTTGATGTCCTCAATTAAAGCACCCACCCACATTGCAAAAGTTCCATTTAACCCAATAAATAGTGAGTTTGGGATAAAACCTTTAATAAAATCAGCTTGCGTTCTAACATCTAAAATCAACGCTCCATTTTTTACTTCAGCGTTAAATTCATCCATTGATAAGGCCTTATTTCCAGTTGAGATAACTTCGTCAAAAGATGTGTAACCCATTTTGTTCATCACAGCATTCTTAGGGAAGTATTGTGGTGGAGGCAAAATTCCTTCTGTTACTTCTTTGATAAATTCTTCGCGTGTCATGTCTGCTCTTAAAGCATAGTTGGTTTGTTTTTGCTCACCAAGTGTACCTACTGTTTCAGAACTCATGTTTTTACCGCAAGAAGATCCTGCTCCGTGACCAGGATAAATAATGATATCATCAGCAAAAGACATGATTCTGTTTCTCAAAGAATCAAACAACATTCCAGCTAAATCTTCACGTGTTAAGTCAGATTTAATAGCTAAATCTGGTCTTCCTACATCGCCAAGGAATAAAGTGTCACCTGTAAAAAGTGCCGTTTCTTTTCCATTTTCATCAATCAATAAAAACGTAGATGACTCTTGCGTATGTCCAGGTGTATGTATTACTCTAATGGTAACATCACCAACTTTAAATTCTTGGTTGTCAGTTGCAATAATTGCATCGTATCCAGTTTTTGCAGTTGGACCATAAATAATCGCTGCACCTGTTTTATTTGCTAGGTCAACATGACCAGAAACGAAATCTGCATGAAAATGAGTTTCAAAAATGTATTTAATAGTTGCGCCGTTATTCTCAGCCATCGTGATATAAGGCTCTGTTTCTCTTAAAGGATCAATAATTGCTACTTCGCCTTTACTTTCAATGTAATATGCCGCTTCTGCTAAACATTTTGTATATAATTGTTCTACTATCATCTTTTTTAATTTTAATCAAATTTCGGAAATCTTCTTCAGTTAAAATGTAACTAAGATTACTTAGATTTCTGACTTTGCTCAGCCTTTAAAATGGCATCGTTTATTTGTCCTATGTAATTTAATATTTTTTCTCTACCGAATTTAGATTCAGAAGAAGACGTAAATACAGGAGGTAATTCTGTCCAAAACTTCAACATTTCCTTTTTGTATTTTGCTAGGTTCTTAGCTAGCGCAGAGCTGGAAAGTTTATCGATTTTAGTGAAGACCATTGAAAAAGGAATTTCTTTTTCGCCACACCAATTCATGAATTCTAAATCTATTTTCTGAGGTTCCAAACGAGAATCAATCAAAACAAATACATTTAATAACTCTTCTCTTTTAGTAAGATATTCTGCGATAAACTTCTCCCATTGATAACGTGAAGACTTAGAAACCTTTGCGTAACCATATCCAGGTAAATCAACCAAATACCATTCGTCATTTATTAAAAAGTGATTAATTAACTGAGTCTTTCCAGGTGTTCCAGAAGTTTTAGCTAATTTCTTTTTACCAGTAAGCATATTAATCAAAGAGGACTTCCCAACGTTTGATCTACCAATAAAGGCGTATTCCGGCTTACCGTCTGAAGGACATTTTGTAATATCTGAATTTGAAATTACAAAGGATGCATTTTTTATTATCATGCTACAAAGATACTACAAACCTTTATTTATTAACGAAGATACTGCAACCAAAATAGTCTAACTGAAGAGTTTTAGGGCAGCTAAATTTGTAGAATATATGGTGATATTGAATGTGATTAAGTAGAAATACGTAGTGTTATATACCACCATTGTATCAAATTGAAGTCTAAATAATAAAAAATGAAAATTATTCGTCGGACATGTAGTTTATTTGATTCAACAAACAACGATAACGATATAAACTCAAGCATATGAAAACTTTAAATTTAATTTCTGCACTTACATTCTCAGCGATTTGCTCATTATTGAATGTTTCAATCGCTCAAGACAGTCAATTAAACATTAACGGACATTTGAAAAATTCAAATTGTTTCGGAGCGAATGATGGAGAAATTGACTTAGTAATTGAAGGTGGGCAACCTCCTTACATGATTACTTGGAGTAATGGTTCGTCAGAAGAAGACCAAAAGAATTTATTTGGGGGAAAATATTCAGTAACAGTTTCTGATGCGTCAGGAAATGAAATGAGTAAAGAATTTGTCTTAAGAAGACCAAGACCTCTTTCTATAATGTTAAGTATAAATGATGTTTCCAATAGTTTAGCAACAGACGGTAGCATAGAAGCAAATGTAAGTGGAGGATTAACACCTTATACTTACGAATGGAATGATGGAAATAAAGGTACTAAACTTGAAAATCTTGGAGTAGGTGAATATTCATTAACTGTAAAAGACAATAAAGGTTGTTCATTAGCAATCGAGACAAATGTTAAATCTCAAGATTTACCAATGTTTGATCAAATGAATTTGGTATCAGAAAACATTGTAGTAGAACAAGATTAAAGAAGCTTATCCAGGGATAGGATAAAGTATAGTAATAGTGTAGTTTAGGTAAGAAATCGAGGAGCAGGGCTCCTCGATTTTTTTAACATTTATTCGTTTCTACTAAAAAGTATAAAGCGTATATTTGCTACAAATCATTTCACGTATGAAACAACTTTTAATTTTTGGAGTCCTTATTTTTTTTATAAACGGATGTTCTTCTGATGTTAAGAAAACGGAAGAACCGAAAGAAGAAGTAGCTGTATTGGTTGAGCCAAATAGAATACTTTCTTTAGAAATTGAAGGTATGGTATGTAAAATGGGTTGTGGTGGCGCAATTCGTAAAGAATTGAAAGCTACAAATGCTGTTGCAAACGTTGATTTTGATTTCGAAGAGGAAAGACCAAGTAACAATGCGAAAATCTCCTTTGATAAGGATAAAATATCTGTCGATAAAATAATTTCAATTATTACTTCCATCAATGATGGCCAATTTAAAGTTGGGAAATCAAGTTCGGAAGATTTAATTGAATCAAGTACACCAGACACTAAAGATGAAAATGATTCAGAGGATATAAAAGTTAACGTAAGTAGTTCAGGGTTTGAAATGCCAAATCTACTAGACGTGTTCTCAGATTTAATTACGAAATAATATTCAAGGGGCTTAGGTCCCTTTTTTTATGTCGTATATTTGAATTCCAATAAGAAGTATGAAATTAGAGTATAGAGAATTAGGAGAAGGAAAACCTTTAATGATTCTGCATGGCCTTTTTGGTTATTCAGACAATTGGCAAACTCACGCTAAAAAATTAGCGGATTATTACAGGGTTATTCTTGTTGATTTAAGGAATCATGGCAGAAGTAGTTGGAGTGAGGAATTTTCTTATCAACTAATGGCTGATGACATTTTTGAGTTATGCGAAGAATTATCTTTGGATGAGTTTATCTTGATGGGACACTCCATGGGAGGTAAAGTTGCAATGCAATTTGCTCAACAACATGAAAATTTATTAGAGAAATTAGTTGTAGTTGATATCGGAATTAAAGAATATCCAATGCATCATGAACATATTCTGGCAGGAATTCATGCTGTTCAATTGAAAGATGTGGATAGTAGGAAAGATGCAGAAGAACAATTAAGCAAACACATAGAAAGTGAAGGAGTTAAGCAGTTTCTTCTTAAAAATTTATATTGGAAAGAGAAAGGAGTGTTAGCCTGGAGAATGAATGTGCCTGTTCTAGAGCGTGAAATGCCTCAAATATTAGCTCGATTAGACGTAACGGAAAGAATGGTTCCAACGTTATTTATTAGAGGTGAACTTTCAAACTACATTTTGGATGAAGATATCGCTTCTTTGGAGGACGCTTTCCCAGACTCAGAATTAATTACAATTGAGAATTCAGGTCATTGGGTACATGCTGAGTCACCAACTGAATTTTTGGAATCATTATTGAGTTTTTGTTTAAGATAACATGAATAATATGAGCAGACTAATCACTTTTTTAATTTTCATTCTTGTGGCAACTATGTCATCGTCACAAATTGAATTTGATAAATCAAAATTTGATTTTGGTGAATTAGAGTCATACTCAGCAAGATATGTCGACATAAAACTCACTAACATTGGGACAAAACAAGAATGGATATTAAGTGTTAAAAAACCATACGAGGTAGTTTATATTAATTCAAAGCAGATAATAGAAAAGGACAGTTCAGTTATTATTCGTTTACAAGTAAATCCGAAATTAAAGGGCAAGTTCAATTATGAGGTTGCTATTTTCACGAGTGATAGAAGTGAAGCATTCAAAGTAAAGCTCACTGGATCTTTACGAGAACTCGATCAAAACTCTGGAAATGGTTTAACAGCATGCCCTTCTTTCGAGGATCGACCTGGAGGAAAAAACCCAAACAGTTTTGATTTAACGGTTGTAACTATTGATAAAGAAACAAGGGAAGAATTACAAAAGTCTTCAGTTACATTGATTCAAAACGGGATGAATGTATGGACAAAATCAACAGATAAGAAAGGCCAAATCAAAGAAGACGCAACACTTGGGTTAAGTTATTTTTATGCACGACATACCGGTTATTTTGACGAAGAATTGGGTGCGTATATTAATTTTCAGCGAAACAGGGTTGTGATAGAATTGAAAAAAGATCCGTTGTATGAAGTTCCGAAAATTGATACGACCACAACAATAGAAATTGTAGCGGAAGTGGTAGAAATTGAAGAACATTTAAGTACTCCAGATCTAACAGCCATCGTAGAGGATTTACCACCAGCATTTGCAGATTTGTCTTCGGAGAATTTTGATGAACAATATTTTAAACCAATAAATGTCGTATTCGTTTTAGATGTTTCCTCTTCAATGAAGCAGGCCGATAAAATTGAATTGATGAAATATTCAATGAATCAACTTGTTGACATGATAAGACCTCAGGATAAAATGGGAATTGTAACATATGCATCAGATGCAAGGGTTTTACTTAAACCAACTTCTGGGGCAAACAAAGAGGAAATTCACAAGGAAGTAGAAGCACTTAAAGCATTCGGTTATACATCAGGAGGGTCAGGGATTAAATTGGGGTTTAAACAAGCGAAGAAATCAATGATTTCCGATGGAACGAATCAAATAATTGTAGTAACTGACGGTGCCTTTAATCGTAACTCTGACGATTATAAGAGACATGTAAAAAAATACGCTAAAAAGGGAATTAGAATGTCTGTTGTTGGTATTAAAAATAAAGAGGTAGACAAAGAAGAAATGCTTGAAGCAGCTCGTTTAGGATCAGGCCATTATATACCTGTTTTTAATTTATCCGATGCAAGGCATAATTTAAAACAAGAAATTCGTCTGCAGACCTATAAGTTTTAAAGAAAAAATGTTTATTTTGTATGCTATTCATACCACTTAAAGCATAACCTATGATTAAAATATTTATTGTCGATGATCAACAGTTAATCATAGAAGCTTGGACCAACCTTTTGAATAGTTACGAAGAATTTTCTGTCGTAAGTCATGCAATGAATGAAAAAGATGCCATTGAAGGTTGTCTTGTTTATAGACCAGATGTCGTATTGCTTGATATCAATTTAAAAGGTGCTTCTGGAATTGATGTTTGCGAGGATATTACAAATCAACTTCCTAAAACAAAAGTTATCGGATTATCATTACATGATAAAGTAGCCATTGTTCAAAAAATCATTTCAAAAGGAGCGAAAGGCTATGTAACGAAGAATGTGATGAAAGAAGAGTTGGTTGAAGCCATTAAAGCAGTTTATGATGGGCAAACATATATTTGTAAGGAAATGCAAGATAAATTTGTTCAACAAATGATGTTTAAGGATGGTGAAGATGATGGAACAAAAGAACTTACAATTAAAGAAATTGAAATATTACAATTAATAGCTAGGGGGTTAACATCTAAAGAAATCGCTGATGAGATTTTCGTTTCTCCTAGAACTATTGAAACTCACAGACATAATATTCTCAAGAAATTAGATTTACCAAACACAGCTCGATTAATTTCTTGGGCGGTTCAGAATGGATACTTAGATTAAATAAATGATAGTTATTTAAAAAAAAAGAAGCCAATGGCTTCTTTTTTTTTGAGCAATAAATCCAAAACTGGCGAGTTAACAAGGGAGAATTTAATTGAGGTTTTTTTAAGGCTTCTATGTATAATTACTTATGCCCTTAAGTATTTATTATGAACCCACCTTAGGTAAAGGCTTGTAATGTGAAGTCCTTTTTATAAATAAAGGTTGAATTTGCGATTTTTTGGCGTTGATTTGAATTATAAACAACGCAACAATAGAAAAAACCACAAACATGAAAAATCTAAACAACCTTTTAATCGCAGCTCTAACAACATTAAGCTTTACCATTTCAGCTCAAAATTCTGAAGAAAAAATTTGGGTAACAATTGAAAACAATCAAGACGTTCCAAGAATGGTAAACAACAAATTAGTTTCATCAAATGAAACAGTTCAATATTTAATTAACACATTTGAAATTACGAACGTAGAACAAGCAGTTCCAAGTTCAAGAGTTCCAAAATTGCAAAAAGTTTATGAAGTAACTTGTAATTGCGATGCAATTGATTTAACAATTGCAATCCATGAAGATGCTAAAGAACTTACGAATCCGCAAGAAGCCCCAAAATATGAATTATTGGAAAGTCCAAATGACTACAATACTGCATTTGCTACAGATTATGCACTTGATTTAATTGGAGCAAAGCATGCTTGGGATTCTAGTAAAGGTGATTCAAATACAATCATTGGTATTTCTGATGGTAACTATCATTACAATCATGAGGAGTTAATTGGTAAAGTGGCTTCTGCAGACTACACAAATGCATCAACTTATATTGCACATGGAACAGCGGTTGCTATCGCTGCCGCGGGAAACACGAACAATGGTGTTGGGAAAAGCTCAATTGGATACAATTGTAGATTAAATCTTGTTGGAATGAATTACAACAGTGTTGTTGAAATGTCTTATGCTGGTGCGAGAGTAATTAACCTTAGCTGGACATCAGGATGTTCAAACAATATTTATATCCAAGATATTATTGATGAGGTTTACAATAACGGATCTATTGTAGTTGCTTCAGCAGGTAATGGGTCAACTTGTGGGGGAGCTTCAAACTTAGTTTATCCTGCTGCTTGTGATCACGTAATTGCTGTTTCTAGTATAGGACCACTTGATAATCATGAAAGAGTAATTGGAGATGCATCAACAACACATCAACACAATAGTTCAGTTGATATCTGTGCACCTGGATATGATGTTCCATTATCTGGAGGACCAGGATGGTACTTAACTGCAAATGGTACTTCATTTGCTTCTCCACTAGTAAGCGGTACAATTGGGTTAATTTTATCTGCTAGACCTTGTTTAACTTTTGAAGAGGTGCAAGAAATTTTAACGCTTACTGCTGTGAACATTGATAGTTTAAATCCAAATTATGCTGGAAACCTTGGTGCTGGTAGAATGGATGCTGGTGCAGCTTGTAAATTGGCTTTAACTTACGGATGTGAAGTTGCTGACAATGGTACAGATAATACTGGTGTAGTTATTGCTCCTACTGCACAGACAAACCTTTTAAAAGATGTTAGTGAAGGAAAATCGATTGAAAAATCAGAGCTTGCAGATTTAGGAACAGGGGATAATAACACTAATGCTGTAAAAATGTTTCCTAATCCAACTACAGGTACAATGACTCTTTCTTTAGATGGAATTAATGGTGCAGTTGTAAGAATTGTAGATATGAATGGAAAAGAAATAAGTAAAGAGAAATTGGCAAATAGTACAAAAGAATACACAATTGAATTAAACAATCAAGGAATGTATGTTGTAGAAATTCAAGAAGAAGGAAGCCAAACATGGAGTGGTAAGGTTTCAGTGATCTAAAATAAAGAAGTTGTTTATTAATAAGGTCGCGAAGTTTAGATCGCGGCCTTATTTTTTTACTAAAAATGTTATATATTTGGCAACGAATAAGTTAGGGCGAATAATTTAATTTTGTTTTATGGAAGTTCAAAAAGGAAATGCAGTTATTATTGAAGATTTTTCTTTAATAGCAGAAGCTTGGAAGGAAGTATTGGAAGGAATGGGCTTTAATAAAATTTTAATTTTTGAAAGTGAAGTGGGCGTTTTTCTTGGAGTTGAAGAAATTAAACCTGAACTAATGCTCATCGACATTAATCTTAAAGGTCGTTCTAATGGTATTGAAATCACTCAAAAAATACGGGAGGCAAATAAGGATGTGAAGATTATTATTTTGACAATGCACTTAGAGCCATTTTTTGTAAAATCTGCATTTGAGGCAGGTGCAAATGGGTTTGTGACCAAAAACTCTCCAATTGACGAATTGCGGTTAGCAATTAACACAGTATTAAAAGGAGAAAAATATATTTGTGGAGCGCTTAAATGTGATGATAAGCTTTGTTAAGTTTTAATTTATGAACTGTACCATTTTTTTCGTTGCTATCAAAACATAAAAATGAATTAGCAACTTGACTACGCTGGAAAATATTAAGAATCCCTTTACCGAAATTAATTTCATCATTTAAATTAAATCCACAGCCATCATCACTTAATTCAATGAAGATGGAATTATTGAATTTAAATATTTCACAATAAATAGAATTGCATTTCGAATGTAAAATAGAATTTGAAACAAACTCTTGTATTATTCTATAATTCTGAAATTCATCAATATCTTTAAAATCAGCAGCTGTTAAAGTTGGTTCGATATGAATGTCAAATTGTATTGCATTATTTGCTTCATATTCTTTAAACATGTTTTCTGTAGCTCTTAATAATCCATTATTGAGTTCTGGAGGTGTCATTTTATAACACAAATCTCTCGTTCGTTGAATGCATTCATTTAATAGCGATACGCATTTTTCAAAAGTGGCAGTATTTTCTTCGGTTTTTAAGCCGCCCATGAATAAATTTAATGCGATTAGATATTGCCCCAACTTGTCATGAAGCTCTGTTGATATATTTTCTCGCTCATTCCTTAGTGCCTTATTGATTATTATAGCACGATCACGATGGCTTAGAGTTTCTTTCGTTATGTTTTGTATTGATCCAATAACCCTTTTTGCTTTACCGTTTTTATCTCGAATAGCATATGCTCTATCAACGACATGAATATATTCCCCATCTCCATTTTTAAAGCGATAAGCTTGTTCCCATTTTTGAATTTCTTCGTTTTCAAGGAATTCATTAAAAGTTCGATTGGCAATTGGGTAATCTTCAGGGTGTACATGTTTTTGCCAGCTTGAATCTGTGGGTAACATTTCTTCAGGAAGTTTTAAAACGCTGCTAGCACGATTTCCCCATGAAATTATATCTGAATCGGTGTTCCAGTCCCAAATAGCCTCTTGAATAGTTTTAGATAAGTAATTATGTACGAGTAAACTGTCTCTTAATTCAAATTCAATTTTTTTTAATGGTGTAATATTATTTAAATGACCTTTAAATCGAAATTCATTATCTATAATCAGCTCGGGTTTCGCAATCACTTGTGTCCAAACAAAATTATCAGGACCAAGTACAACCCGAAATTCACATTGCCAATATTGTCCAGAATCTTTCGAAGCTTCAATAGAGCTCCAGAAATTATCAATGTCTTGAGGGTGAATTGCATTTAATAGGATTTCACTGTTATCATAAATGATACTAGGACTTAATCCTGGAATAAAATGTCCAATTTCACTAATAAAATTTATTTTAATTTTTTTGTTTCCATAATAAGAGAACTCTAAAAGAATGGCAGCACTCGAATTAACGATACCCGCACGAATACTATCGGCCAATGGGGTTAAAACGACAAGCTTTTGAACCCCGTCCATCTTTATTTTAATATCGAACCAATTTTTTTGTAGTTCAATTCTTGAAAACTCTGCGTCTTCATTCCTTGCAATAAATGGTAAAAGAGACGGTAAAAAAATAGCTATACTATTTCCAATTAGAAGTCTTTTGTCTTGTTGTAGAAATTTACATGCAGCATAATTTAGTCTCTTTATTGAGTTATCTGAATCAAGAATAATATTAAAAGTATTGTCTTGCTCAAAAAAAGTTTCAAAAAAGGTGTGGTCGCCTTGCATAAACTCAAATTTACGACAAAATTCAATTACTTTGTCTTTGAAAAAAAGACTTTTTCAGAATCGATATTTTCTTCTAGAATTTTAAAGAATTCTGGCTTTTTATCTTCAGGAATACAATCGGATGGAAAAGATAGTTGTAATCCTTTAACATAGTCAAAATAGACACTTTGCTGATGAATTGAAACTTTTCGTAATCCAGTAAAGTACAAAAGGATAACATCTCTATCTGCCACAATTAAAGCTTTAGATGAAAGTCCAACTTTATACAGATTAGTTACCCCTCCTAGAACCGAAAAAATTAAATTGTCAAAAGCAGCAATCAAAAAAGCTAATGATGGTGCCCAAGCGTAGTTACTGACTTTATAAAGCGCTATCCCTACAAATGTCATAACGCAAGTTTCAAGAATTAAATATGTAATAACACGTGTTTTCCGAGATTTAGCAACTGTAGAAGTCCATTTGAATTTAGCAGTTTTTGAAACAATATTAACACCCATCCATCTGCGAACAGAACGACGAATATTTAGAATAAAAATGCAGAGTCCTAAACCAAGAAAAATCTCTTCTTTGAAAGGTAAGTTTGCGCCAGAAACTTTTAAGAATCCTAGAGGTAAATCAAAGCCAACGTAGATAGTTACAAGCATTGTAGGGAAAAACAATACGAGTAGTATCATGTTTATGAATTTATTCATTCGGAATAAGTTTAATCTTGTTTCTTAATTCTTTAATTTGATTATTTGCCGCTTGTACTTTTTTCTCAACTTCTAATTTTAACGCATTTGCACCTTTACTATTAGCGAAGAAACCAAGATTGTTTTCAAGGAGAGCAACTTCTTTTTGAATTTTTTCAATGTCTTTACGTAACTCAAATTTCATTTTGTCCAGCATTTTCCCTGAATCAGAGCTAGCTTGAATTGTGTCAATTTTCGCTTCGAATAATGCTTTTTGTTTTTCAGCACCTTCTAATTTAATACTTCCATAGTGATTGTCCATTAATTGTTTGAAACGGTTATAAACCGCATCTTTAACTTTCATCGGAACCTTTCCTATTTCATTAAATTCAGTTGAAAATGCACGTAAAGTATTGATTGCTTCTTTTTTATCAGCAGGCAACTTAAAGGATTCAATTTTATCCAGTAATTGATTCTTAAGTTCGAGGTTTGAATCAAATTCTTTGTCAGCCTCCTCAAAATGTTTTTGTCTTGCATTAAAGAACGCATCGCAAGAAGCTCTAAACTTTTTCCATAACTTTTGTTCATGCTTCTTTCCGGCATGTCCAATCGTTTTCCATTGTTTTTGAAGTTGAATGATTTGATTTGAAGTTTCCTTCCAGTCTGTAGAGGTTTTTAAAGCTTCTACTTTTTCAATCAGTTTTATTTTTTTGTCGGCAATTCCATTGTATTCAGCATGTATTTTTTCAAAAACAGTTTTTTTAGCTTCGAAAAATTGATCGCAAACAGCACGAAAGCTTTTCCAAACAATTTCATTTTCCTTTTTTGGACCAAATCCAATTGTTTTCCAGGTATTTTGAAAAGCAATTAACTCGTTCGTTTTTGCATCCCAATTAATTGCCTCTTCACTGTTTAAAGTCTCTTCAACGAAATGAGTAGCTTCCTTTAAAAGGGCCTCTTTTTTAGCTAAGTTCTCAATTTGAATCGTTTTTCGATCTTCATAAAAGCGATTAATCCGTTCATAAACAGATCGAACTTCAGTCCAATAAGCATCTTTTATTACTTCCCACTTTTCATTTGGAACAGGGCCAATTTCATCAAATTCATTTTGAATTAATTTCAATTGTTGTTCAACCTCTTTGATGCTCTTAATTTCTTTCAAACCTTTAAGACGTTCAATTACTTCAGTCTTTAATTGTTCATTTCTGTGATAATCGTGGTCTTTAAGATCTTTGTATATTTTTATATTGTAGAAGAAATCTTCAATTAATTTCGAATAATCTGATTGAATATCATTTCTGTTATCTCTTGGAATATCACCTACTTCTTTCCATTCGTCTTGAATTTCTTTGAATGATGAAAAAGCAGCACCAATATTTTCCTCTTGAGTAATTACATCTTGAAGTCTTTTAATCAGGCTTTTCTTATGCTGAAGATTTTTTTGTTCTTCCTCCTTTTTGTCACTGATTTTTTGACTACGTTTTACTTTGTAAGCATTAAATATTTCGTAAAAAGTTTCTTTACCGAAATCACTTAGTTCTCCAAGAAATTCTTCATTTTTCTCTTCAGCTTCTATTTGAGCAATTTGTTGTTTGCGTTCTTCTTCTAGAACGTAATCATCAAATTTAGAACGTAATTCATTTACGGATTTACTAACAGAAAGTACTTCTTCTGATTCCGTAAGTGTAATTAATTGGTCGATATATTCTTGGTGTGCCATTCTCGGAAATTAGTTTATCACTTGTTCCATTTCAAAATTTGCAAGTGCTACAAATTCTGCAATTCGTTCTTCTAAATCTTGAGGTGTAATTTGGGTTAAACGCTCTGTTCCAAATTCTTCAACACAAAAGGATGCCAATGCAGAACCATTTATTATTGCTCTCTTCATATTGTCAAAAGAGAAGTCGTTTGTGCTTGCGATGTAGCCCATAAATCCGCCAGCAAAAGTATCTCCAGCTCCTGTTGGATCAAACACTTCTTCTAATGGAAGAGCAGGAGCGAAAAACATTTTGTTTTCGTGAAACAACAATGCCCCATGTTCACCCTTTTTAATTATTAAAAACTTAGGACCCATTGCACGGATAACTTTAGATGCCTTCACCAAAGAATATTCACCTGAAAGTTGTCTAGCTTCTTCGTCATTGATAATTAAAACATCAATCAATTTAAGTGTTTGTTTTAACTCGTCCAATGCGATATCCATCCAAAAGTTCATGGTATCCATTGCAATTAATTTTGGTCTTTTGGTTAAACGTTCAATAACTTGACGCTGAACTTGAGGACTTAAATTCCCAAGTAATAAATACTCAGAACCTTGATAGTTTTCAGGAACAATAGGGTCAAAGTTTTCTAAAACATTTAATTCTGTAACTAAAGTGTCTCTAGAGTTCATATCATTATGATATTTACCTGACCAGAAAAATGTTTTTTCACCTTTTTTTATTTGCAATCCAGAGATGTCAACGTTTCTTGCTGTAAGCTGATCTAACATCTCTTGAGGGAAGTCTTCACCAACTACTGAGATTATTTTTTGTTCGTTTTTGTAAAACGATGCGGCAAGTGCGATATATGTTCCAGCACCACCAATTATTTTGTCTGTTTTTCCAAATGGCGTTTCGATTGCATCAAAAGCCACGGATCCTACTGTAAGTAAACTCATTCTTTTTGTTTGAAATTCAGCATCAAAGATAAAATAAACAAATGAGACCATTGGCAGAGTATTAAGAATATCTCAGGATAAAACCGAAATTCTATTTTTCAGATAAAGTAACAAAACCCAACATAAATGCGTTAATAAGTAATAGTGACAAGCAAAGTCTTGGCTGTTAAGAAATGTATTTTTGTTGTATGAATAAAAAACGCTTGATAAGGATTGCAAAATGGACAGGAGGAATAATCCTGGCGATTTTCCTTTTTGTCACGGCGACACTTTACATTTTTAAAGATGAAATCTGTGGGCTAGCTATTGCTGAAGTCAATAAACATCTAAAGTCTAAGGTTTCTGTAGGGAATGTTGACTTGTCTTTTTGGGGTTCATTTCCAAAGCTGTCAATTGATTTTGAAGAAGTGTTTATTCCTGATTCTTATCCTGAAGCAACGAGTGAAGACACATTATTGTATACGGAAAGAATACGTTGTAAATTCAACCCTATCGATTTATGGAATGAGAACTATTCAATAGAATCAGTTGAAATTAATCCAGGGAATTTAAATTTAAAAGTTAATCACAAAGGAGAAGTTAATTATGACATTTTCAAAGAATCAAACGATTCTATCTCTTCTGCTTTTGAGATTAAATTAAATGAAGTTGAATTAAATGAACTGAAATTCAGTTATAAAAACAGTGTAACGAAACAATTGTATTCTTCTTTGCTAGATAAAGTTGTGTTAAATGGTGCATTCGATGAAAAAGAATTCAAATTAGATGCCTTATGTAATCTTTCTCGATTAACAGCTCAATCTGGGAAGGTGAGCTTGATTAAAAATCAACGAGCACATATCAACATTGGTATTCAAGTTAATAATGAATTAAAAACGGTTAAAATTCCAAATTCGGTTATTCAAATCGCTGGGTTGCCCTTTCTTTTCAAAGGAGACATAGATTCCTCTGAATATAAATTAAGCTTATCCGCAAAATCAGTTCAAATACAAGATGTAGCGAATAGTTTTACAACTTCTCAATCGGAAGATGTAAAGCGTTTTTCAGGCAACGGAAACTTGTTATTCAACTTAAACATTGAAGGGAAAAAATCTACTTTTTCTCCAGTTTTGATAGCGTGTGATTTTGGCATCAAGAATGGATCCTTGATAGATCCTTCTTCTTCAATTAAAATTAGTCAAATTGAAGTGAATGGTAAATATTCTAATCACGGCGGGACTAAAAAGGAGTTTTTAGCATTGAATACTTTTCAATTCAATACTTCCGTTGGGCAGTTTAATGGGGATCTTACTTTAACTAATTTTGCAGCACCGTTATATAAAGGTTCTGCAAAGGGTAAAATAGATTTACACGTCCTGAATGAACTAATTAAATTAGAACAGCTACAAAGGTTAGATGGGCTAATTGATGTAAATACTGTTTTTGTTGTACAGTCAAAAAATGATGAAAAAGGGAACACTCAATTTGACATAGAACGTTGTGATGGCGAGATGGTTATCAATAACACGAATATCCAGTTTAAAGATGATAAGCGACTTTTTGAAGACATCAATGGGACTTCATATTTTCGAAACAATGAAATAGGTCTTGATAAAATCCAATTAAGAATTGGGTCATCTGATTTTAAAATTAACGGTGTTTTTAGAGACCTATCTGCTTATTTAAGTGGCTCAGGAAAGCTTCAAGCAGATGTGGAAATAGCGAGTAAAAATATTGACATGTCGGATTTAGGGTCAGATACTAAAGAAGAAAAAATAGACAATGAACGTCAGTTTATATTGCCAAATGACATTTCTGGTTCCGTTTATTTAGATGTAAGAAAATTAAAATACGATACGCATGTTTTTAGTCAGATTGCTGGAAATATGAGTGTTTCTGAAAGATTGATACATTTCCCTCGAATTGCAGTTACAAGTGGTGGAGCTGAGGCATCTGGAACGCTTACTATCGAGGAACGAAGGCCTGAAATATTTTATATTTCAAGCCAGTTGGCATCTAAAAACATTGATTTTATAAAACTATTTAACGAATGGGATGATTTTAATCAAGATGTTATTACGGCAAAAAATATTTCAGGTCGTGCTCAAGCAAATATAAAATTTGAGGCTCCTTTTGATTTTAGGAATGGAATAATTTCGAATGCAATTCGTGCACAAATTGGTATTCAAATAGATGAGGGGAGATTAAAAAATGTGGAAGCATTTAGGTCAATTACTGAAAGTTTAAAGACATCAGCATCTGCCCGATTAGCTATTGGTAAGAATAACATCAATGAATTTGAGAGAAAGTTATTAAATCTTGAATTTGAACAATTGGTAAATACGATCGTTATTAAAAATAGCATGATCACTATTCCTGTAATGTCAATAAAATCAAATGCATTGGATTTGGAAACTTCCGGAAGTCATACTTTTGACAATAAAATTGATTATCGTTTTGGCTTTAGATTTAGAGATTTGAAACAGAAGGAAACAAGCGAATTTGGAGAAATTGAAGACGATAAAAGTGGTAAATATATTTTCATGCGTATGTATGGAGATTTGGACAACCCAATTATTGAGTGGGATAAAGTCTCTAGCAGAGAAATGCGAAAGCAGAACAATGAAGAAGAATTGTCAACCGCAAAATCAATTTTAAAATCTGAATTTGGATTATTTAAGAATGATTCTACTGTTGATAATTACATCCAGCCAAAACGACAACATGAAACCTTAGAGATAGAGTTTAATCCATCCAAGGAGATAGATCCTTTGCTTGAAAATACAAAGCCTAAAAAGGATACGAAGGCATCCAAGCTTTTAAACAAATGGAAAGAAGAAGCCAAAGAAGGCAAGAAGGAGACTTTTGAAATCGATGATGATTTCTGAGAATAAAGAACAAGACTCGAATAATTCCAATTATCTTTGTGATGCATGGCAAAAATACGTGATATAGATTTAGGCGACTTTCCGCTACTCTTGGCTCCAATGGAAGATGTTAGTGATCCACCATTTAGAGCTTTGTGTAAGGAACACGGCGCAGATTTAATGTATACTGAATTTATCTCATCTGAAGGACTAATTCGGGATGCAGCTAAAAGTGTTATGAAACTTGATATTTTTGAATATGAACGCCCTGTAGGTATCCAAATTTTTGGCTATGACATCGATAGCATGAAGGAGGCTACTGAAATTACCCAAAGCGCAAATCCAGACATCATAGACATTAATTACGGTTGTCCTGTTAAAAAGGTAGCTTGCAAAGGTGCTGGTGCGGGGATATTACAAGATATTCCGAAAATGGTAAAAATGACAGCTGAAATTGTTAAGTCAACTCACCTACCTGTTACTGTTAAAACACGATTAGGTTGGGATGAAAACTCAAAATACATAGTTGAAGTCGCAGAAAGATTGCAAGATGTTGGTATCGAAGCAATTTCTATTCATGGTCGTACTAGAAAGCAAATGTATAAAGGCGAAGCGGATTGGAGTCTAATTGCTGATGTTAAAAAAAACCCAAGAATGCACATCCCTGTTTTTGGAAATGGGGATATTGATTCACCTGAAAAAGCAGTGGAATACAAGAATAAATTTGGTGTTGATGGGATTATGATTGGTCGTGCAAGTATTGGATATCCATGGATTTTCAATGAAATTAAGCATTTTGCAAAAACAGGCCTTCATTTAGAAAAACCTGGAGTGGCTGAAAGAGTTGATGCGGCAATTCAGCATTTAGAAATGAGTGTAAAATGGAAAGGTGAAATTTTAGGGGTTGCTGAAATGAAACGACATTACACCAATTATTTCAAAGGAATTTATGATTTCAAACAAACACGTATGAAGTTGGTTACTTCCTATGACTTGGATGAGATAATGGATACATTAAATTACATTAAAGAAAATTCAGATAAATATTCGTTTGCTTAAAACGTTTAACTTGCATAATTAGTGATGCTCCATTTGAATTTCAGACCATCGTATGGCCTTTTCTAATGAGAAAAATATTTTTGTAGGTTTTACCGGTTTATTGATACGAACATAGAAATCTGCTAGTATTTTTTGAGATAAATTATCAATAACAATAGCATCAGAATAGGTGTAATTATTTCCTGAAGGATTAGCTGCCCATTCTCGAACTTCTGGATCAACATCTGCTAAACTAGCGAAATGAAAAATATTGAAAAATTTACCACCACCATTTTCATTTAAAAATCGATACCCCTCATCAACTACTTCCATGGTTATTTTATAGTACTTAGGTATTGAGACATAAAAGATTCGATTTGGGAAAAGACAAAATGTTATTCCACAAACTAATCTTTTTGAGATTGGCTCATTTTTAAAAATAGGTGGAATTTGAATTTCTTCTGTCATGGAATATGGCTATCTTTAGACTTCAAATTTAATAAAATATGCAACGATATCAAAATTACGTTCAAGGTCAATGGGTTGACGGAGAGGGGGTTGAGACAAAATTATACAATTCTATTACAGGTGAGCAATTTGGAGAGACATCTAGTAAAGGATTGGATTACAAAGCCATTTTGGAATATGGACGCAAAACAGGGGGATATCAGTTAAGAAAAATGACTTTCCAAGAAAGGGGTCGAATGTTAAAGGCTTTGGCTTTACATTTAATGACTTTGAAAGCGAAGTACTATCAAGTAAGTGCATATTCTGGGGCTACAAAAGTTGACTCTTGGATTGATATTGAGGGTGGTATAGGGAATTTATTTGCAAATGCGTCATTGAGAAGACAATTTCCAGACTTACCATATTATGTTGATGGTGCAGCAGCTCCGTTATCTAAAAATGGAACCTTTATAGGTCATCACATCATGGTTCCAAAACAGGGTGTTGCTGTTCACATAAACGCATTCAACTTCCCTATTTGGGGAATGTTAGAGAAAATAGCAGTCAATTTAATGGCAGGTGTTCCTTGTGTTGTTAAACCTTCAGAATATACATGTTACCTAACAGAGGTAATGGTACGTGATATTATTGCATCAAAAATTTTACCAGAAGGTGCGCTGCAACTTGTTGTTGGATTAGGTAGAGGTGTTATTGATCATGTTGATTCAGAGGATGTTGTAACTTTTACTGGAAGTGCTCATACTGGAAAGATTTTAAAGGGCTTGCCGCACATTACAGAAAGAAGTGTTCCTTTTAATCTTGAGGCAGATTCATTAAATGCATCTGTGTTGGGTGAAAAAGCAGTTCCAGGTACAGAGGAATTTGATTTGTTTGTAAAAGAAGTAACCAGAGAAATAACGGTAAAAGCAGGGCAAAAATGTACTGCCGTTCGTCGTATTATTGTTCCGGAGAATTTAATAGAAGAAGTCCAAGATGCTATAGCAAAACGTTTAGCTTCTACTACCATCGGTGACCCGAGTGTAGAAGGTGTTCGTATGGGTTCATTGGCAACTCAAACTCAAGTAGATCGTGTTCGCGAAAGCGTTGAACTTTTGACTAAATCTCAAGACATTGTTTTTGGTGATTTGGATAAATTTGAGGTAATTGGTGCTGACAAAAATAAAGGTTCATTCTTTTCCCCAATCTTGTTTAGAAATAATGATCCATTTAATAAAGTAGACGTTCATAGTATTGAGGCATTTGGTCCCGTTTCTACAATTATGCCTTATAAAAACATGGAAGAAGCTGTAGAATTAGCTCGTATGGGTAAAGGTTCTTTAGTTTCATCAATAGTTACTCCATGTGATAAGGAAGCAAGAGAATATGTTGTAAATGCCGCTAGTATGCATGGTAGAATTCTTGTTTTGAATAAGGATTGCGCTAAGGAAAGTACAGGACATGGTTCTCCAATGCCGTTGTTAACTCACGGTGGTCCTGGTAGAGCAGGAGGTGGTGAAGAAATGGGTGGAAAGCGTGGTGTTTTACATTACCTGCAACGTACTGCCATTCAGGGACATCCAACTACAATTACAGAAATTACGCAACAATTTCAGGTTGGAGCTGCAATGCCAGAAGCAAATCCTCATGTTTTTAGAAAGCATTTTGAAGAATTGGTAATTGGAGAGACCGTTTTTACACATAAGCACACAGTAACAGAAACAGATATAGTGAATTTTGCGAATGTATCGGGTGATAATTTTTATGCTCACATGGATGAGACTTCATTGGATGGGACTATTTTCGAAAGAAGGGTGGCTCATGGCTATTTCTTATTATCTAAAGCTGCTGGTTTATTTGTGGATCCTAAAAAAGGACCTGTTCTATTAAATTATGGAGTTGAAGAGGCTCGATTTACAAAACCAGTTTATCCAGGTGCAACCATCGGGGTTCGTTTTACCGTAAAAGAAAAAGTTGATCAAGAAAAAAGATCTGAAGACGATATCGCTAAAGGAATTGTTAAGTTTTTGGTTGATATATATGACGAAACAGGTGAAACTGTTGGTTTGGCTACCATTTTAACAATGGTGCGAAAAATAGATCAATCAGTTTGATAATTGATTAATTCATAAAAAAAAGGCTGTCATTATCGACAGCCTTTTTTATTGCTTAAAATTGTAAATAGACAAATGGGGGCTGTTCTGCACCGATAGCTTGATACATCAAAACAACGATAATAGCTACGGCTACTGTTTGCAGTACAAGTGGCATTTTCGTAAACCAACCTTCATACACTTCTTTTATTTTGTTTGGCATCCAATGAATAATAAAACCAACTAACATAATCCAGAAGACAATATGATATGTTTTTAACACGGTAACAAATAAAGTCCAAGTAAAGTCAAAATGATTCCAAATTTGGTTTAACATAACTGCTGGCATACCATCTTCATCTAATTTAAACCAAATACGAGTAAAAGTGATGAAATTGAAAGTGATGAATATTTTCCAGAAATTTGTTAGCCACCAATTACTGTTTTCATAAAAGCTGAACTTTCTCCAATATTTGTAAATCACTAATGCTGCGCCATTCATCGCCCCCCAAATCACAAAATTTTCACTTGCACCATGCCATAATCCACCTACAACCATGGTTATGATTAGGTTGAGGTCTCGGTGTACATAGCGTTTAAAATCGTTAATGGTAGCAACTCCAATTAGATAGACAATTGTAAGTCCACCGTATACGTACAATAAGTCATACCAACCAGTGATAAATATTAGAAAAACGAAAATCAACGTAATTGCAATGTAAGAACCAATTCCTCCCGTTCTATTTCCTCCCAAAGGAATATAAAGGTAATCTTTGAGCCAAGAGCCAAGACTAATGTGCCATCTTCTCCAGAAATCAGCTACGTTCAATGCTTTGTATGGAGAGTTGAAATTTGGTTTTAATTTGAACCCCATCAAACGAGATAGCCCAATTGAAACATCTGTATAACCAGAAAAGTCTGCATAGATATGCAGAGAATATGCCCACATTGCTAAAACACTAACAAATCCAGGATAGGCATCTGGAGCATCAGCAATTTTATCGATGAAATGAACGAGCATGAAATCAGCAATGACAATTTTCTTGACTAACCCCTTCATAATTTGGATAATTGCCCAGCTAAAATCATTTTTATCTAGTGAATAGGGTTGTGAAATTTGTGGTATAAAGTCGCGCGCTCGTACAATTGGGCCCATCACTAATTGCGGGAAAAATGTAACGAAGAAAGAGTAATCAAAAAAGTTTTTAACGGGAGTAATTTCTTTACGATAAATATCTACGACGTAGCTGATATTCTGAAAAGTGAAAAATGAAACTCCGACAGGTAAAAGAATTTTTAATGAGAAATATTCCTCTCCCATAAAACCATTTCCGAATTGTGCAAAATGATTAACTAATGCATGACTCGTATGGAAAAGTTCATTGAATGATTCTGTGAAAAAATAGGCATATTTGAAGTAACCTAGTATAAGTAAGTTGAATGTTGCGGAAATGGTAATAATCCATTTCTTTGTACTTTGTTTTTCAGCAGCGTATATTTTTCTACCTAAAAAATAATTAAAGAGTATACTGAGACTCAAGAGGACTACATATAAACCAGATGTTTTAAAAAAGAAAAACACACTTACAGCGGTTAAAAAGATGCTTCTCACCAATTTTTTTTGGTTTAAAAATGAGAAGATTACCATCACTAATAAGAAGAACAACCAGAAGTCAAGTTTTGTAAAAACGAGTGAGCTTCCATCTCCAACTTCAAACGAAAAAATACCAAGTAACCTTTCCATTGTTTATTGTGCTATTGATTTTGTACAAGCATCCATTTGATCCATAAATTTTAAAAGTCCATCAATGTATAAGTCTCCCTTAAAATGATAGCCTTCTGTTGTAAAGTGCACTAAATCACTTCTCATTAGTGCGTTGTTTTTCCAAGTTCTACTTGAACCAAGTTCACCCATGACACCATAAAGGTCCCACACAGCCATTTTATATTGTGCGGCTAATTCAATAATAACCTCACGCTCTCGTGCAATGTTTTTATTTAAATATTTCCGATGGTAATAAGAGTCGTTTGGCACAGTTAAAAGTAATGCACAATCAGGATTTGCTCTTAATGCAATTTTCATCATCTTTTCTAAATTGCTTTTATACACTTCAGGTCGGAAATCTGCATAGGGAACATTTCCATCATTTGTCCCTACAGAATATGCGAAAAAATCGGGTGGATAGCAGGTGAGTTGTTCTTCAAATCGTTTACAATCTAGGTAGGTGTATAATCCCGCACCATTAATACCAATGGATGAATAAGATATTCCTGGCAAATCGTTCATGAGCGTAAATCCATAAATTTCTAATTCAGGTACGCTTTGACTTAAAGGTTGAAATTGTAAATCGAATGAAGTTAGGTCTTCACAAAAATAAACATCAGAATAACCGAGGTTTGGATTGTTGATCGTCTTAACAACTAGTAATTCATCTTCGCCAAAATGCATCCAATAGGGGAATTCGCCAATATTATGAAATATTCTAATGTGGTTAAATGGTGGTTTAGACGTAGTTCTATCGTAATTAAAATTAATTGTAATGGCTGTGTCTGAACAAGAGATCATTGCTCCTAAAACACCATAATCAATGTCATATTTATTTGATTTATGAACAACACTTCTGTATGCTTTCCATATGTTTGGCGAAGAAAATTCATAATTACCTGGATTGTTAGTTTTAGCCAGGTCAAATGGAAAGACCCAACCTCTTTCACCGGGTGCTTCAGGCCATTTTAGTTGAAGGAATTCTCTAACATCATTGGTGTAAATATCAGCTTGTAGGTGAGATCCGCCGATATGATAAAAATTAAGTTTCCCTTTTTTCGTTTTTTCCAGATCACTTAATTTTGTGTAAAAGGTGCTGAAATTTGGACTTTTATCAGAGTAAAAGGTGTAATTATTTTTCGAGAAATCAACAAAAGAATAACGTGACTTTACTGAAGTGTCAATGTTTCTATAGTCAGGAAATTGATAGCGCTGTAAGGAATCACACTTGTTTTGTGCAAAAGCAGATTGATTTGAAACTAAAATCAATCCAATAATTAATATTTTATAATAAGTCTGAATCAAAAATTATTGTTTTTTCCATTTGGCGAACTCTGCAATTAAAGCATCGTAGAAAAGTTGAGATGCAATTTTTGCACCACCATTACTAAAATGTATATAGTCTTTCCCCGCAAGTCCCTTTTCAACCCATGACGGCATAGAGTTTCGTCCACCCATTGCGGCATACAAATTCCAAAATGCGCCACCTGAATTAATTGTAACTTCTTTCATTTTATCAACGCAATACGATAGTAAAGGGTAAGTTTCGTATATGCCTTCATTAAATTTAGACATGTCACTTGGTCCGATTACAACAATCATTGCACCTGGATTTAAACTTTTTACGCGTGCAATCTGACCTTTGAAATAACTTGCATAATTTCGAACAGAAGAACTATCAGTGAATGATGGAACTGAATTACCACCAAACTGCATAATGACCATTTTCGTATTCAATTTGGCATACATAGAACCTAAGGTTTCTTGATTCATCTTACCCCAAATTGTACCACTAGAACCTCTCATTCCGATATTGGTTACCTGAACTCCATAATCTCCTTCTAGTCCAAAAGCACAAATATTTGGACTTACTTTTCCAGTAAATTCATATTTCAAGGTTCCTGGTGTAGATCCAAAATTTAATTTCAATGTATTTTGTTTTCCATCCTGTTTCAACATTTCTTCATGAATCAATGTGCCATTTTGAAAAACTTTCACTTTCACCGGATAGTTGCAGCTATTGTAATGCATCGTGACATTGTTGTAGGTTCTAGCTCTATCGTATGCAGATCCTGAAGGTGAAATCTCTATCCAACCCGTTTGTTCTTTAATGGTATCAAGAATAAATGTGCTATCAATATCAAA